>ERZ842401.2567-NODE-2567-length-24166-cov-4.925470_pt1 | contig 24166 bp, 18 predicted proteins | sample MGYA00521270_ERZ842401 | MGnify/ENA primary metagenome ERZ842401 (study PRJEB31892, sample SAMEA3878208) | bioreactor metagenome | biome: Moose rumen | place: Sweden | collected 2011-10 | study: EMG produced TPA metagenomics assembly of the PRJEB12797 data set... | reverse complement strand
ACTGTCTCGAAAATTCCATATAATTAACTTCTGGAATCATTTCAAAACAGCTTCTAAGAATTGTCGATGACGGTCGAGAGGAACCGGGTGACGGTCATGCCGGCCTCGCGCACCATCTTGGGGACGAGGGAGGCGCTGGTCATGCCGGGTATGGTGTTGACTTCGAGGAAGTAGAGGCCGTCGTCGGAAAGGATGTAGTCCATCCTCACCACGCCCTTGCAGCCTATGAAGGAATAGAGTTCGCAGGTGGTGCGGGCAAGGAGGGCGGCCTCGGCCTCGCCGATGGGGGCGGGGCAGATTTCGCTGCTGTGGCCGTTGTACTTGGCGTCGTAGTCGAAGTACTCGTTGTCGGTGACTATTTCTATGGGGGGAAGAGTCTTGACGACCCAGCCGTCGGTGTAGGCGGCGCAGGTGAGCTCGCGCCCGCTGATGCCCTGCTCGACTATGACGGTGGAGTTCTCGCTGAAGGCGTACTGGACGGCGGCGGCAAGCTCCGAAGGGTCCGTGACGCGGGTGACGCCGAAGCTGGAGCCGCCCTGCGTGGGCTTGACGAACACGGGGAAGCGGAGAGCCTTGCCGACGCGGGCGCAGAAGGCGTCGATGTCCTCGCCCCTGTGGATGAGGGCGTCGGGGGCGCATTTTGCGACGTCGCGCACGTAGGCCTTGCAGGCGTACTTGTCGAAGGCGACGGCGCTGGCCTGCGAGCTGCAGGAGCTGAAAGGCACGCCGAGCATCTCGAGATAGCCCTGGAGCTGGCCGGTCTCGCCGGGGGCGCCGTGCTGGACGATGTAGGCATAGTCGAACTTGACCTTTTCGCCGAGTACGTAGACGGAGAAGTCGCTCTTGTCGATGTCGGGGCGGGCCTCATCGGGGAATGTGACCCTCATGGCGTTGCGCTTGCGGAAGGCCACGAGCTTCCAGACGCCGAAGCGGGCGAAAATTTCGTAGACGTCGAAACGGGTGTCGTCGAGGGCGCCCGCAACGAATTCCCCGCTCCTGCAGGAGACTTCCCATTCGGAGGAATCGCTGCCGTAGATTACGGCGATGGAGTTATATCTGCCCATATCAGTTGAAATAGTAATCGGTCTCTTCGTTGTGGGTTTCTTCGAGCTCTTCGGAGGCCTCGTCGCCGCCGAGGAAGGTGCCGGAGGAGGTGCAGTCGAGGCTGAAGTTGACTCCGGCGGGAGCCTGGAAGGTGTCGTTCTCGCTGAAGATGCCGGCTGCGAGGCACTTCTTCATCCAGATGCCCCAGATGGGGAGGGCCATGCGGGAGCCGTCGAGGGAGTTGAAGTGGATCTGGCGGTCCTCGCCTCCTATCCAGGCGCCGGCGGTGATGCTGGGCGTGTAGCCGATGAACCAGCCGTCGGAGCAGTCGTTGGTGGTGCCGGTCTTGCCGGCGATTTCGCCCTTGAGGTTGTAGGCGTAGCGCAGGCGGCTGCCGGTGCCGCCGTTGACCACTCCCTGCATGAGGTTGGCCATGAGGAAGGCGGAGCTGGCGCTGATGGCCTCGCGCTTGGCGTTGGCGTGCTCGGTGATGACGTTGCCCTGGTTGTCCTCGATGCGGGTGACGTACAGGGGCTCGGAGTAGATGCCCTTGGAGGGGAAGGTGTTGTAGGCGGCGACCATCTCGTAGAGGGCGATGTCGGCGGGACCGACGCAGAGGGCATAGACTTCATCGACATGGCTGTGGATGCCCATGCGGTGCATCATCCGGGCCATGGCCTGGGGGCCGAACTGCTTCATGAGGAAGGCGGAGATGTTGTTGGAACTGTTGGCGAGGCCCCACTTGAGGGTGACGGTCTGGCCTATCATCTCCTTCTTGTCGGTGCTGCGGGGGGTCCATTCGGAGCCGTCCCAGTTGATGAAGGTCTGGGGCGTGCAGACCACGCGGTCGCAGGGGGACATGCCCTCCTGCATGGCGAGCGTGTAGAGGAAGGGCTTGATGGTGGAGCCCACCTGGCGCTTGGCCTGGCTGACGTTGTCGTACTTGAAGTAACGGTAGTTGGGACCGCCCACGAAGGCCTTGACCTTGCCGGTGCCGGGCTCCATGGCCACGAAGCCGCAGCGGAGGAAGGACTTGTAGTAGCGGATGGAGTCGTTGGGGGTCAGGGTGGTGTCGATATAGCCTTTCTTGTTCCAGGCGAAGACACGCATCTTCTGGGGCTTGTCGAACTGGGCGAGGATGTCGGACTCGGGGACGCCGGCGCGCTTCTGGAGGCGGTAGCGGTCGCTCCACTTGCGGGCCTGGGACATGAGGCGCTCGACGGTCTTGGAGTCTATGTCGTTGGAGAAGGGCTTGTTGCGCTTGCCCTTGAGTTCCTTGTCGAACGCGCCCTGGAGGTAGCCGCCGAGGTGCTCGACGACAGCTTCCTCGGCAAAGACCTGCATCTTGTAGTCGATGGTGGTGTATATGCGCAGGCCGTCCCTGTCGAGGTCGTAGGGCTGGCCGTCGGGCTTGCGGTTCTTGGCGAGCCAGCCGTAGATGTCGTCGGAGGCCCAGCGGAGGGAGTCGGCCGAGAAGTCCTCGGGATACTGGTAGTCGGCGCGGCGGGGCTTGCGGGCGTTCATGTCGCGGCGGAGCATGTCGCGGAAGTAGGGGGCGTGGCCGGAGTTGTGGTCGAGGACGTGGTAGTCGAGGACGATGGGCAGCTGCTGGAGGGAGTCGCGGTCGGCCTTGGAGATGTAACCGGCCTTGGCCATGCGGCCGAGCACGAAATTGCGGCGGCTCAGGGCGTTGTCGGGGTTGATTACGGGATTGTAGCGGGTGGGCTTGTTGACCATGCCCACGAGCATGGCGCTCTCTTCGGTCCTGAGGGCCGCGGGATCCTTGGAGAAGAAGGTTTGGGAGGCCGCCTTGACGCCGTAGGCTCCGCTTCCGAAGAAGATGGAGTTGAGGTACATGGCGACTATCTCGTCCTTGGTGTAGTCCCTCTCGAGACGGACGGCGGTAATCCATTCCTTGAGCTTGGTCATCACGAGGGTGAGCTTGCCGGCGTCCTCCTGGCGGGGGTAGAGGGTCTTGGCGAGCTGCTGGGTGATGGTGCTGCCGCCGCCCTGGCTGGAGTCGCGCATGAGGATGGTCTTGACGGCGACGCGGGCGAGGCCCTTCATGTCGACGCCGGAGTGCTTGTAGAAGCGGACGTCCTCGGTGGCGACGGCGGCCTGCACGAGGGAGGGGCACAGTTCGTCGTAGGAGACGTAGGTGCGGTTCTCGATGTGGAAGGTGGTGAGGACTTCGCCGTCCTCGGCCAGGACCTGGGTGGCGAGCTTGTTGTCGGGGTGCTCGAGCTCCTCGAAGGAGGGGAGCTTGGCGAACAGGCCCACGAACAGCAGCAGCAGCCCCACGAGCACGAAGGGAGCGGCCAGGATAATCCAGAACCAGCGGACTATGGTTTTGCGGGTTTTGTCAGTCATTTCCAATACTTGAAAACACAAAATTACAACAAATTCAGAAATTCACCTTAAATTTGCAGGCGAATTCGAATTTTTATGGAAAAGAATTTAGTAATCGTGGAGTCTCCGGCCAAGGCCAAGACTATCCAGAAATACCTGGGAGACGGTTTTGTCGTAAAATCCAGTTTCGGCCACATCCGCGACCTCCAGGACAAAAGCCTGAGCATAGACATAGATCACGGCTTCCAGCCCCAGTACGTCATCCCCGCCGACAAGAAGCGCGTGGTGAGCGAGCTCAAGAAACTGGCAGACGGCTCCCAGACCGTCTGGCTCGCCTCCGATGAGGACCGCGAGGGAGAGGCCATCTCGTGGCACCTCAGCGAGACCCTGGGCCTCGACCCGGCCAAGACCCGCCGCATAGTTTTTCACGAAATCACAAAGGACGCCATACTCAACGCAGTCAAGAACCCCAGGGGTATCGATATGGACCTCGTCAACGCCCAGCAGGCCCGCAGGGTCCTCGACCGCCTGGTCGGCTTCGAGCTTTCGCCCATACTCTGGCGCAAGATCCAGCGGGGCCTTTCGGCAGGCCGCGTGCAGTCGGTAGTCCTTCGCCTCGTCGTCGACCGCGAGAGGGAGATCGGCGCCTTCACCCCTTCGCCCTTCTACCGCATCGAGGCCACCTTCAACGTCCGCGGCACCTCAGTCAAAGGCCTGCTGGACAAGAAGTTCGACAACATCGACCAGGCCCGCTCCTTCCTCGAAGCCTGCATCGGCGCCGCCTACACCGTGGGATCGGTCGACAGCCGTGAGGGCCAGAGGGTTCCGCCTCCGCCTTTCACCACGTCCACCCTGCAGCAGGAGGCTGCCCGCAAGCTCCACCTGGCCGTCAGCAACACCATGCGGATTGCCCAGGGACTGTACGAACGGGGTCTCATCACCTACATGCGTACCGACTCCACCAACCTTTCGAGCCTCGCGGTCAATACCGCCAGGGAGTTCATAAGCGCCAACTTCGGCCCGCAGTATTCCCGCTCCCGTCAGTACCGCACCCATTCCAAGGGCGCGCAGGAGGCGCATGAGGCCATACGCCCCACCTTCATCTCCAACACCGACATCGAAGGCACCGCCCAGGAGAAGAAGCTCTACCAGCTCATCTGGAAGCGCACCGTCGCCTCCCAGATGTCCGACGCCCGCGTCCTCAACACCTCCATCCTCGTCGACATCGACCGCCGTCCCGAAAAGTACGCGATACAGTCGGTCCAGACGCTGTTCGACGGCTTCCTGAAGCTCTACCGCGAGGGCACCGACGACGAAGAGGAGCAGGAAGGCGGCAGCGTCGAGCTCCCCCAGCTCTCTGTGGGCGAACAGCTTGAGGCCTCCTCGGTGCTTGCGGAATGCAAGTATACCCAGGCCCCCTGGCGCTACTCGGAGCAGACCCTCATCAAGAAAATGGAAGAACTGGGCATCGGCCGCCCGTCCACATACTCCCCCACCATCACCACCCTCACCAAGGAGCGCGGCTACCTCGTCAAGGGCGACAAGGAGGGCACCAGGGTCAACGTCATCAACCTCACGCTCAAGGGCTCCCGCATCAGTGAGACCTCCAAGACCGAAACCGTCGGCGCCGAAAAGGGCAAGCTCCTTCCCACCGACGTGGGCATCCTCGTGACCGACTACCTCACCGGCAGCTTCTCCGACATCATGGACTACGACTTCACCGCCAACGTCGAAAAGGACTTCGACCAGATTGCCGGCGGCAGGAAGTCCTGGAACCAGGTCATCTCCGACTTCTACACCCCCTTCCACCACAAGGTCGACGAGGCCATCAGCAACCACCAGTACGGGCACGTCGAACGCCAGATAGGCATCGACCCTTCCGACGGGCTGATGATAACCGCCCGGCTGGGGCAGTACGGCCCCTACGTCCAGAAGGGCGAGGGCGAACACAGGCAGTCTGCGAGCCTCAACAAGGGGCAGATCATCGAGACCCTCACCCTCGAAGAGGCGGCGGCCCTGTTCAACCTCCCCCGCACCGTGGGCGAATACAACGGCGCCGTCATCATCGCCACCAAGGGGCGCTTCGGGCCCTACCTCAAATGGGGGTCGTCCAACGTCTCCCTGCCCCGCGGCAAGGACCCCCTGACCATCAGCCTGCAGGACTGCATCGGCATCATCGAGTCCGACCAGGCCAAGAAGGCGTCGGTCTCGGCGCCCATCCACGAATGGGGCGACCTGAGCGTCCTCAACGGCCGTTACGGCCCCTACATCAAATGCGGCAACCAGAACTACCGCATCCCCAAAGGCACCGACGCAGCCTCCCTCACCGAGGAGCAGTGCCGCCAGATTATCGCCTCCGGCACTCCCACGTCCCCGCACAGCAGGCACTATAAAAAGAAATAGCCCATGATCTCCTACCACCTCGACGAAACCGACCGCAAGATCCTTTATTATCTTGTCAACAACGCCCGCATGCCCTACATGGAAATCGCCCGCGAATGCGGCATTTCCGGCCCGGCGGTGCACCAGCGTATCCGCAAAATGGAAGAGGCCGGAGTGATTGTCGGCTCCCAGATGATGGTCCGCCCGGGCACCCTGGGGCTCAATGTCTGCGCCTTCATCAACATCACCCTTGCCGAGGACAACAAGTACCAGGAGGTCACCGACGCCCTCCGGCACATCCCCGAAATCGTGGAGTGCCACTTCGTCACGGGCCGCGCCGCCATGCTCCTCAAGGTCTACTGCATCGACAACGACCACCTGATGGAAACCATCATCAACACCATCCAGCGCATCCCCTACGTCCAGTCCACCGAGACAGTCATCTCCCTCGACCAGGCCTTCGAGCGCCAGGTCTGGGTCAAAGACTTCAAGTCCACCACCTTCCGCAACGTATAGGGGGTCATTTTCCTTCGCCGGGGAGTGTTTCCCGACCGGGGTGCAAATCCGGCCCCTGGCGCACCTGATCGCAGACGCTCAACGCCGGTGCTCGTAGTCGCGGAGGGCGGAGAAGACTTTGCGGCTGAGGAGGAGGATGGCGACGACGTTGATCCAGGCGCAGATGCCGACGCCGATGTCGCCGATCTGCCAGATTACGTCGGCTTCCTTGAGGGCGCCGAACATGACGGCGCCGAGGATGGCGGCGCGCATGAGGAAGACGGCGATTTTCTCGCCTTTGCCCTCGCGTCCCTGGAACAGATATATGATGGCGCTCTCGCAGTAGAAGTAGTAGGCCATGATGGTGGTGAAGACGAAGAATATCAGCGCGATGCTGATGAACTTGCCGCCCAGGCCGGGGAGCAGGGTGTCGACCGCCGCCTGCGTGAAGCCGGCGTAATTGTTGCCGAGCTCGGGGGCGCTGGCAACCAGAATCTCCCCCGTCGAAGAGTCTATCACGTTGTATGAGCCGCAGATGAGTATCATCAGCGCCGTGGCGGTACACACCAGCAGCGTGTCAACATAGACCGAAAAGCTCTGAGCGAGCCCCTGCCTCACGGGGTGCGACACATCGGCCGACGCCGACACGATGGCCCCGCCGCCCTGGCCCGCCTCGTTGGAGTAGATGCCCCGCTTGACGCCCATCATGATGGTGGTGCCGAGTATGCCCCCAAAGGCGGCGTCGGCCCCGAAGGCGCCCTTGAATATCATCGCGAACACGTGCGGCACCGCCCCCAGGTGCGTAAAAATCACCACCAGCGACAGTGCTATGTATCCCAGCGCCATGAAGGGCGTGACGACCTTGGCGACCTTCGAAATGCTCTTGACCCCGCCGAAAATGACCAGCCCCAGAATGAGCACGAGCGCGATGCCGCTCCACAGCGGCGGTATGCCGAACGAATTGCCCAGGGCCGACGACATCCCGTTGGCCTGCACCGTAGGGCCGCTGAGCCCGTATCCCACGATGCACACGATGGCGAACGCGATGCCGAGCCACCTGGCGCCGAGGCCCTTCTCGATGTAGCTGAACGGCCCGCCCCGGAACACCGTCTTGTGCGGAAAGTTGAACATCTGCGCGAGGGTCGATTCGGAGAAAGCGGTCGCCGCCCCGAAGAAGGCGATGAGCCACATCCAGAACACCGCTCCGGGGCCGCCGAAGGCGATTGCTGTGGCGACGCCCACTATGTTGCCGGTGCCGATTCGGCCCGACAGCGCCATGCAGAACGCCTCGAACGAGGAGATGCCGTTGCCCTTGCCCGCCTTGCGCGAGAACAGCGAGCGGACCATCTCGGGAAGATGCCTCACCTGGACGAAACGGGTGCCGACGGTGAGGAACAGGCCGGCAAAAATAAGAAGGACCACCAGCGCGGGGCTCCATACCACGTCGTTGACGGCCTGGACTATACGGGCAAACATAGGCGAAAACAGGCCCGGCAGGGCCTCGTAGGACTTAAACTGCAATACATCAAACGCAAATATACTATTTCTGCCGCGAATCCCGCATATTTTTGAAAAATTTACTACTTTGTATTGCAAAGTATCAAAAATTATTTATATCTTTGCGCCATCAAAAACTATTTAATGCAATGAAGAAAGTCATCAACGCCGGAATCGGCGGCAGAAGTTTCTCTATCAACGAAGACGCTTACAGCCGTCTCGACAGCTACCTCACCCACTTCAGGGGGCACCTCAAAGACGCTCCCCGCGAGGAAGTGATGGACGACCTGGAGTCCCGCATCGCCGACCTTTTCTACGAATCGGTGGGCGACGGCGGCCGCGTAGTAGACATCGAGCTCGTCGAGAGGGTCATCTCCCAGCTCGGCATGCCCGACGGGAGCAGCACCTCCACCCTCCCCGAGAGCGACGAAAAGCCCGTCCACAAGCTCTACCGCGACACCGACGACAGCAAGATCGCCGGCGTCTGCTCCGGACTCGCCCTCTACTTCGACATCGACACCGCCCTGGTCCGCATCCTCATGCTCGTCGTGCTGCTTGCCGGCTCCATAGGGTTCTGGCTCTATGTCATCCTCTGGATTGCCGTCCCCAAGGCCGTCACCCCCGCCCAGAAGTGCGAGCTCCGCGGCATCGCCCCCACCGCAGGCAACCTCGCCCGATTCCCGTCCCGCAGCAAAAAGTAAGAGGCCATGGAAATCAATGTCGAAAACGTGCGCTCCCAGATGCGCAAAGGGGTGCTCGAATACTGCATCCTCTGCATCCTGGCCAAGCGCGAGGCCTACGCCTCAAGCATAATCGAAGAACTCAAGAGTGCCAACATGATAGTCGTCGAAGGCACCCTCTACCCCCTCCTCATCCGCCAGAAGAACCAGGGCCTGCTCTCCTACCGGTGGGAGGAATCCACCCAGGGCCCGCCACGCAAGTACTACTGCATCACACAGAAAGGCAGGGACCAGCTCGCCGAAATGGACACCGCATGGCAGGAAATGGTTGACGCAATAACAGCACTCAAGCAATGAAACTCACAGAAAACGCAAGCATAGGCGGATTCGCCTTCACCATGGACAAAGAGGCCTCTGAGGCCGCCCGGAGCTACATCTCCGGCATGGAGTCCTGTTACCCCGACAAAGAAATCACCGACGGCATCGAGGAGCGCATGGCCGAACTCCTTCTGGAGCGCGTCCCCAAGGGAGGCGTCGTGGACAAGGCGGCCATCGACAGCGTGATCCGCATCCTGGGCGGCCCGGAGAGCATCGCTCCCGAGGACTCAGCCTCCGAGCCCGACGCCGAAAAGCCCCGCCGCAGGCTCTACCGCGACCTCGACAACGCCAAGATAGGCGGCGTGTGCAGCGGCCTCGCCGCATACTTCAAGATGGATACCGCCCTGCTCAGGATAATAGTCGCCGTGCTGTCGCTGGTCCTTTTCTTCGCCTTCGCCGACAACTCCTTCTTCGCAGCCATGGCCGTCCCGCTCGCGTACCTCATACTCTGGATAAGCATCCCTGCGGCCAAGACCGCCCAGCAGCGCTGGACCCTCCACGGCGAGGACGGCACCGCCGAGGGCGTGCGGCGCTCGGTCGAACAGGGCCGCGTTTCGGAAGCGGCTCACGACATCACCCACTCCCCCGCCTGGCACACGGTGGGCCGCATCCTTGCCGTCACGGCAGGCATCATCCTGCTGATTACCGCCGTAGCCGGCATTTTCACCGAAATACTCTTGCTTCTGGGAATGAACTGGCTGGGTCTGAGCACGGTAATCAGCGACGCCCTTGTCAACATCACCAGCGAATACCCCCAGGCAGCCGTGGTCAGCCAGACCCTCTGGGTAAAGATACTGGCCATTGTGGTCTACACCCTGCCCTTCCTCGGCATGTTCTACGCCAGCATTCTGCTGCTGTTCAACCTCCGCGCGCCCTCATGGCGCCCCGGGCTTATCATCTTCGTGCTGTGGCTCATCTCCCTCGTAGCCCTCGCCGTCCTGGCAGTCGCCTGCATCTTCACCGCCGCAGCGCTGTAAGCGCACGGATCTTCTTATCCGCAAGCCCCTCACCGACAGCTACGGCGGCCCCGTGCAGCGCGTGGTGCTGAGGCTCCGCCTGGCAAGTGCGCCGAAGAATCGAAATCATCACCTTCGACCAGATGTGACGACCGGCAATTCTACTTTTCGCGAGCGGTACAACTCCATAAGGGCGGCATGCATAAATTTCAAGTTCTCCGTATGCTTACATTCAATCTGGAATGATGTTGAAATGACAAGGGGCTCGATGGTGGAAATCGAGCCCCTGACAACTTTCCCGCAAGAGGGCGAGGTTTAGGATTGCATCTCATGAGCATAATTTTGGTAATTGCCCAGAATCTGCACCTCCAGAGCCCAGTAACCACCTCCCTGTCAGAGGGTGGTTACTGGGCCGAAGTTCTTCTCGGAACGGGGACGGGGTGAGGGCTTGCCGACGTACCTGACAGACTTGGGTGTAATGGTAATGACGGGGCGGGCGACGTCTTCCAGGACAGTTACAGGGCCTACGTGGGCGACGGGCTTGCGGTAGTCCTTCATGTACTGGCCGATGGCAGCGCGGACACTTTGCTTGGAAACTCTGCCGTCAAGCACGGAGTTCTCTTCGACACATTTGCAGAACTTCCGGCGCGCGGTGTTCATGGCGGCGTTTAATGTGGCGGCGGCCAGGCCGTTGTTGTCCTTGTCAGGGTCGACAAGCAGGAGGTCATACATACAGGCAATAACATCATCGGTTACTTTATCTTTGAGGGCGAGTCCGGCGAAGTTGTAGCTGTCTCGGTACTGTGATACATCCACAAAAGCATAATAGCCGTCCATTACAGGAATGAATGCAGTCCAGGAATAGTTTGCATGGTTCCAACCAGATGTTCCCTTTACCTTGGAATGGAGAGTTACAAGGTAATTGTCATTTACGGTAGAGTTGTTGACGGTGTACATTGCTCCGTTATAGACATCCATTTCGTAGGTGTCGTCTGTGTCCAGGTCTCCCCACAGGCCGTTGACACAGACGAACTCGTGATACCCGCCAGCATCGTCAGGGCCCGATGTAGCCGTCTCGCTCTCTCTGACAGTCACCTTGCCGATGTATTCACGCAGGGAATTTACCTGGTAATCAACGGCATAATAATTCCACGTACCAATCCAGCCGCTCCTGTCTGCAATTTCGTAATCAGAATTGTAGCTGTCAAAGGTAAAGTCTTGGTAGACAGGAAGGAATTCGCCGGAAGTCGATATGTATTCGGACGACTTTACTGTCTCTGCAAAGCCGTCATTGGCATAGACGAGCAGTCCGTATTCGGTTCCGGGCTTCAGACTGCCGAAAAGGCCGTTGTAACCGGAGCCATTGATGGCTTCAATCGCATCCGAAGAGAGCAGGTCGCCTTCCATGAGACTCTCAACGCACCCGGAATAATCATTCTCCAGGTCTGAGCGGCTAAACAGAGCATATCTGGCTGAGACAATACCGCTGCCATAAATGGAATATCCCAGGTAAGTTTTGGTGTTGGCGTTGTAAGTATCGGCTGAGACCAGGCTGGCATGGATATCCACTACATGGGATTGTGCATCCTGGGCGGAAAGATAAGAGATTGTGGCGGAAGCCGTGTCCTGTGCGTTGCCGTCGGCGTCCAGAGAAACGGCCACAAGAGTGTAAGTGCCAGTTTCCCCGAGATTGAACGAGTATTCGCCGGTCTCGGAAATGTATGACCCGGTGCTTGAGTCAAGCCCGGCGGCCACGCTCTCAATCTGGCTGCTGGTGAGCTCTCCGGAGGCAAAGACGTACACAACCTTGTCTACATTCCGGCCCAGTTCGAAGGTGACGGGCACTTCGCCGTTCTCGCAGGCGCCATTCTGGTAAACACTCAGAGTGTAGTCGTAGAATCCTTCTCCCAAACCTACGATGTCATAGTCGAGTATTCTCCATCCACCAATACCCGGCAAGTAGTACCAGGCCAGATAGAAGTAGAACCCCCCGTTGTCATAATACCCAAGAGGATAGCTTTCTCCGTAGGCTTCTTTAAATTCAAGCCATGACATGTTTGAGATAGAAGTATCACCCCTTATATCGGCAAGGTAGTGATAATAATCATATCCGTACATGCTGCTGCCATAATACTCGTAATAATAGAGTTCGGAAACAGAAAGCTCGACAACCTGCTTGCCATCGTTGTTCAGCACATCCGGATACCATATGAAGCGGAGTTCCCCGTCGCCCTTCAGGCCGGAGCTATAGCCGAAGAAACCCTCGCCATCATAAAAACCATTGTAATAATGTTGGAAAGTCTCTGTAATGCAGTGGCGTACGCCGTCAATTTCGTAATACTTGACGTAGGCCCTGACGGTTTCATTCCACCATGTCTGCGTGAAGGTAAATACGGCCGGCTCCCCTGTTTCGGGATTGAGGAAGTATTTCCAGCGAAGCTCGTCTGGAATGCTCTCGTTCAGCTCCGCCATGCGGTTGACGGTGTTCCTCGTAATCGTCCTGTTGACGGTGGTGCTTATTGTAATCACTTCGCAGTCGGGAGAATACAACTTGACTGTGAATCCTCCCTGGAACTCGGTCGGAGGCAGGACGAACCAGAAGTCGGTGGCGTTGTCCGGGTCGAGAGTAAAGGGCACGTCGTCGAAGATAAGGGAAACGACGCGGTTTGTTCCAAGGGCATCATCCTCCGATGCAGTAATGGAGGGATTCTCTCCGAACGACGCCGCAACGTTGAACCAGCCGGAAATCGGCTCTCCGGAATTGCCGCGCAAGTCTATCCGGCTCAGTGAGATGTTGCCCTTGATGGGAATCACCAGGATACCGCCGACGTTCTTGAAATTGAGGTTGTAGTCCTCCGAATTTTCGGTGACGGCAACCATGGGATTGACGTCATCGGCAAACGAATCGGGTCTGTAATATTGAGTAGAAGGGAAGCGGAGACGCAGAGTGCCATCCTCGTTTATACAGTTATCGGTGTGGCTAGGAAATATGGCATAGGTGGCGGACAATTCTTCAAAATCTCCTTCCGGTTCACTCGAGAAGAGGAAGTCTCCAGTGCGATCTCCGTTTTCACCGCTGAAGGTGTAAAATTTATTGGCAGTGGTGTTGAATACGGAGATAAGGTCCCCTCTGTTCCAATAGAGGGTGTAGTCTTCTGCGACGCCGAGTTTTGTTGCGTCTGTGTTGTCGAAGGACGCATGATAGACAGGGGCCGTTGCAGCGGAACTGTTCTCTGCGGGTGTCTCAATTTCTTTTGTGCAGGCTGCAAGTGTCAGGGCAGACACTCCAAGCAAAATCAAATACTTTTTCATGGCGATCTTCATTTTTACCAGTTCCACATATCACCTGTTTCAAAGTCTTCCAGAGAACTGCCCAGTATGTCGCTGTCCGCAATGACGTAAGACAGACTCACCGGGCCGAGCTCTGTCTGCGGAGTGTTGTACTTGAGTTTCATATATTCTGTAATTGCTGATAAACAAACCATTCCGCCGTAAAATGACGGCTGATTCTGCAAAAATAATAATATTTATATCATTTTCAATATAATTGATTCATCAGGTGGCCAAGCGGATGGACCCCCAGAAGCCATCCGCCCCACACCACAAAAAAACCAACACGCTGATTCTCAGCGCGTTGGCTTTTTGTGATCCCGGCGCGACTCGAACGCGCGACCCACAGCTTAGAAGGCTGTTGCTCTATCCAACTGAGCTACGGGACCAGGCAGGATGCAAAGATAAGAAAAAATCGCCAACTATCAGCGCGCAGGCCAAAAAGTCACTTTTTGGCGCGCCGTCTTGCGGTGTATGACACGTAGGAGGCGGCCCCCAGGACGATGACGAGCAGGGCGTGAATCTCGTGGCACATGGTGGCGTACAGGATGCCCATGTCCCATGTGGCGCCGTACAGGGCCTGCATAGTGAGCGCAATCAGGTAATGATAGGCGCCAATGCCCCCCGGCACGGGGACCACGGAGGCGATGTTGCCCACGGCCGAGATGAAGAGGGCGTCGGCCATCGTGAGCGAAGCGAGCGCAGGCAGGGCCTTGATCACCGCCCAGCTCATGAGCACGTACATGACCCATATGGCGGCGGTGTCGATGATGAAGAGCCACTTGTTCTCCATCTTGCCGAGTGCCGCGAAACCGGCGCCGAAGCCCTTCAGCACCCCCGCCACCTTGCCGAAGAAGCGGTTTGAGTCCTTCCAGCGGAACGTAGCCCACAGGAATGCTGCAAGCAGCACCACGACGCCCGCCACTATCCACCACAGGGAGAAATTGAGGCGCCCTGCAGCCGGCCGCCAAATCTGTTCGACGAAGAAACCGCCCCACTTGCCCCACCCGGCCGCCAGCGCGCCGGCAAACATGAGCCCTACCGCCAGAAAGTCGAACACCCGTTCGCACACGATGGATCCCAGCGCCTTGTCGTACCCGAGCCGCTTGCCCGAGACGCAGCCGCACCGCACGAATTCACCTCCCCCGGGAATCACTATGTTGACGAGGTTGCCGATATTGATGGCGTCCCACACCCGGAGCCTTTCGATGCCGGGGTCGAGGGGCTTGATGATGAGCCTCCAGCGCTCCTCCCTGAACACAAGGGCCAGGACCGAGAATACCAGGAACAGGATGATGTAGCCCCAGCGGGTCTCTTTCAGGCCCGCCAGGAAGGCGCTCCAGTCGACGCTGCGGAAGGCAAAAAAGACCAGCACCGCGGCGAGGAGGAAGGAGAGTATGTATTTCCAGACGTTCTTTTTCATTGAAGGCGCTCAAGGTTGCACATGATGAGGCGGCCGTCGCTGTCGCGGAGGTGCATGCCGCCTCCGAGGCACCATTTCCACCATTTGCAATTGCCGCAAACTCCGTTCCTGAATGCCGACCTGTCACGGAAATCGCCGAAGCGGTGCTCCCAAACGTCAACAAAATCGTCCTTGTAGATATTTCCCTGGTCCCAGCTGGAGCGAATGCTGGTACAGCCCGAGATGGCGCCGTCGATGCGTACCGACGCAATCGTGAGGCCTGCCTGACAGCTGAACAGGTGGTCCCTGACGCGGCCCTCGTACCGTCCCAGGAAACCTTCGCAGCCGTAGCTGGCGTGGATGCGGCCCTCTTTCCTTGTGCTGACTATGAAGTCCATGAGACCGCGGTACTCGCTGTCGGTGAGCTGAAGTTCCGGGTCCGATGCCGCACGCCCGACGGGGAACACGGTAAAGAGGCGCCACCGCTTGAGCCCGAGCGAGCAGAGGTAGTCCCTGAGAGCGCCGAGGCTGGGGTAGTTCCTGCGGTTGACGCAGGTCACGACGTCGAAGGGAATACCCGACGCCGCAAGCGTCCTTATGGCCTCGGAGGCGTGGGAGAAGGCGTCGGGGACGCCGCGCATCCAGTTGTGGTCCTCCTCGAGGCCGTCGAGGCTCACGGTGGCGCTGCGCATGCCCGCCCCCAGCAGTTCCTTTATCTTTTCGGGCGAAAGGAGCCTGCCGTTGGATACCATGCCCCAGGGGAAGCCGAGCTCGCGTATGCGGCGGCCGCAGTCGGCGAGGTCGGGGCGCATGAGGGGCTCGCCCCCGGACAGGATGACCAGCACCTTGTGGGGGTCGTACTTGCCGCGTACGCTCTGCAGGACTTTTTCGAAGTCTTCGAACTTCATGTCGGGCCAGGCCGCCGAGACCGTGCAGTCGCTGCCGCAGTGGCGGCACTTCATGTTGCAGCGCAGCGTACATTCCCAAAAAAGCTGCATCAAGGGGTGCTCGCGGGCCTCCTCCTTGATGAAGCTTTTGTTGATGTCGAGCGCAATGCGCTGCGCAAGTCCCGGAAACGGCATTACTCGGCGTTTTCGGAACCTTCCTCCTCCTCTTCTCCCGAAGAGGTGCCGTCGTCGGGGGCGGCAAGCTCGGTGTTGTCGGGTTCTGCCCAGTCGCCGCCGGGAGCGGGACCGTAGCAGGCGGTGAAGACATTGAGCCCGAGGACGAGGAGCATGAGTCTGAAGAATGCTTTTTTCATAACACGCAAATATACTAATTTTTCTGATTCGTGCGCGAAAAGTCTTCGATGGACAGGAAGCCTGCGGGGGCCGGGGAGTCGGCAAGGATGGAGACGTGGGCGTCGGGGTGCCCGATGGCGGCGCACAGGACGTCGGTGACCTGCCGCGACACGATGGGGGCGAGCCATTCGAACTCGGCGATGCGGCGGCGGTCGATTTCCTTTTCGACCTCGGATCGTATGTTTTCCTTCATCCGGCGGGTGAACTCTTCGGCGGCCTTGTCTTCCATGGGGGGAAGTTTGATGCCGAGGACGCTGCGGGTGCGGCGGGTCTGGGCTATGTCCCACTGCAGCTGCTTCTTGGAGAAGGACAGCAGGCCGGGTTCGAAGCCTGCGAGCCAGAGGGTGCCGGTGGAGTCGTCGTAGCGGAATTTGACATCCTCGAGCCGTATCCCGTATTCGGCGCAGATGTCGGCACGGAGGGCGCCGGTGAAGATGAGGCCGCGGTCGGCGTCCTCACGCACGTAGGTACGGGTGAAGGAGGTGTCGATGTTGAGGGTCGAAAGATGGAGGACGGGGGTGAGGCCGGTGACGTTGAGGGGGCTGTGCGAGAGCTCGTCAAGCTCTCGCTTGAGGTCGGCGACCTGGCCTTCGAGCGTGCGGCGGGCTTCTTCGCTCTTGTCAAGCTCCGCCTGGGGGTTGCGCACGAATGCTTTCCATACAAGGAATGCGAGCACGACGGCGCCCAGCAGGATGAGGCCGTAGCGAATGGTGTTCTGCCGGAAGAGGAGCATGATGCCGAAAGCCGCGAGCAGCACTGCCACGGCTATCGCAATAGCCTTCCGGTGTTTGGGCTTCATGGGGAATCAGTGGTGGGTGCTTGTGCCTATGATGTCTTCGGGGGCGGCGGCCTCGACCAGTCCGTGCAGGAGAGAGAGTATGCTGCTGATGCCGCCGTTGAGGTAGTCCTCGCGGGGCCATGCGTTGGTGCCGCCGGACCAGATGCTGTCCCCGGGATAGATGATATTGATGTGCCAGCCGTAGCCGTCAAGGACTTCAAAGGGAGGGTCGTAGTGGCTCTTGAGTTTATAGAGCTTGCTGTCGCGGGCTATGGCGCCTATCTTCTCCAGGAGGTCGTCGGGGGCCTTGTAAATGGTGATGTCGTTGGTGTCGTGGGAGTACGAGAGGCGGACGGTGCCGTCCTTGTCGCGGTCGACCTCGTACCACTGGATGGGGAAGGCCATGGTGCCGCTGTATGAGTACCCGAAAGATGTGGGCGCCTCGTCGTAAAATTTGGGGGTCTGCGCGGCGCACCCGTGGAACAGGCTGTTGAGCATGACAAGTGCTGAAAGTATGATTTTCTTCATGATACCGCAAATATAGTAAGAAAAATTTAGTACATTTGCCTTTCGTATTAACAATCTATTCCTATGGCAGCAAATACTCCCACTCCCCACATCGGGGCCCAATACGGCGAAATAGCAGAAACCGTCATCATGGCAGGCGACCCCCTGCGCGCAAAATTCATGGCCGACAATTTCCTCCAGGATCCCGTCCAGTTCAACAACGTCCGCGGAATGCTGGGCTACACCGGCACCTACAACGGCAAACGGGTGAGCGTGATGGGCCACGGCATGGGCATCCCCTCCATAGGAATCTACACCTACGAGCTCTACAATTTCTACGACGTCCAGACCATAATCAGGGTGGGCTCCGCCGGCTCCTACAGCCGCGACCTCCACATCGGCGACCTCGTCCTCGCCCAGGGCGCCTGCACCGACTCCTGCTACGGTGAGCAGTACCACCTGCCCGGCACCTTCGCCCCCATCGCCGACTTTGACCTCATCCGCAAGGCCGCCGACGAGTGCGAGCGCAGAGGCTTCAACTACAAGGTCGGCAACGTCCTCTCCACCGACATCTTCTACGCCGACGCCCCCGACATCTCGGGCTGGATCAAGATGGGCGTCCTCGCCGTCGAGATGGAGGCCGCAGCCCTCTACATGAACGCCGCCCGCGCCGGCAAGAAGGCCCTCGTCATCTGCACCGTCTCCGACCACGTCATCACCGGCGAAGTCACCACCGCCGAGGAGCGCCGCACCACCTTCACCAACATGATGAAGGTCGCCCTCTCGCTGCTGTAAGGGCCTGTCCCTGCCTGAGAAGGAGAGGGTAATAAGGTTCTCAAATTTCGCATTTGCGAAACTTGAGTTAGGTTTTTGCCGGCCTGCGCGCAGATGTCGGTAAATTTCTGTACATTTGTATGCACCCCCTGTGCACACCACGATATTTACCCTTTGCAATGAAACGTTCAGCCTTTTCCCTCCTGCTTGCCGGCCTCGCTCTCTTCTTTGCCTGCACATCCGCCGCACACGCCGTCAGCACACCGGCTCCCGGATCCCCCGGCGCCTCATCAAGCATACCCTCCCCCGTCACCGTCAAGGCCCGGAACGGGTCGGTGGTACGGCTGGAGGTACTCGGTCCCAGGATCATACGGGTGAGCACCTCGCCCGACGGGGTCTTCAACGACCGGCAGAGCCTGGCCGTAGTGACGCAGGAGCCCGGTCACAAGAACGTCAAGGTCCGAAGGGGCCTTTCGCACGTGACGGTGAGCACCGGAGCCCTTGCCGCCAGGGTGTCGAAGGCCGACGGGACCGTCGCGTTCCATGGGCCCGGAGGGGAGCTTCTGACCAGCAGCGGAGTCCCGGCCTTCAGTCCCATAGAGGTCGAGGGCAAGCGGGCCTGGTCCACCACCCAGCGCTTCAGCAGCACGCCCGACGAGTCGTTCTACGGCCTCGGGCAGCATCAGGCCGGCGAACTGGACCACAAGGGCCGCCCCGAGGAGCTCTACCAGTACAACACCAAGGTCAGCGTGCCCATGGTGGTTTCGACCAAAGGCTACGGGCTGATGTTCGACGCCTACTCCCAGAGCCGCTGGTGCAGCCCCGAGCCCTACAAACAGCTCGGAGAGGTGCTTGAACTGTACGATGTGAACCTCTCGGCCGGTCACCTCACCGGCACCTACGACCCCGTCGCCACCTCCGGCCGCGACGGCGGCAGGCACATCTTCACCCAGCACGAGGAGAGACTGAGCTTCGAGACCGAATTCGACGTCAACGACTTCCCCATCGACATGGACGGCGCCATGGTGACCTACGACGGCTTCATCGAGGCCCCCGTGACCGGCGACTACCGCTTCAGGCAGTATTACGCCGGCTTCCAGCGCACCGAGATAGGCGGCACCGAGGTGATGAGCCGCCGCTGGAGGCCCGCCTGGAACCCCAACAGCTACAAGTTCACCGTCCACCTCGAGGCGGGCCGCAAGACCCCCGTCCACATCGAGTGGGAGCCCGACGGCAAAGTCTCCTACCTGGGCCTTACGGTCGCACCGCTGCAGAGCGCCGAAGATGAGGCGGGCGTGAGCTTCTGGAGCGAATTCGAACCATATGCCGACTTTTACTTCATCGCAGGCGACAGCTACGACGACGTCATATCCGGCTACCGCACCCTCACCGGACGCGCCCCCGTCATACCCAAATGGGCCCTCGGATTCTGGCAGAGCCGCGAGCGGTACGCCACCCAGGACGAACTTGTGCAGACCCTCGCCCGCATGCGTGAGCTCCATATTCCCGTCGACAACATCGTCCAGGACTGGCATTACTGGGAGCCGGACCAATGGGGGAGCCACGAGTTCGACCGCACCCGTTACCCCGATCCCGAGAAGATGATGGATGACGTGCATGCGATGAACGCCCGCCTGATGATATCCGTCTGGCCCAAGTTCTACACGAATACCGAGCACTACCGTGAGCTCAAGGAGGCAGGGTACGCCTACACGCACGCCGAAGAAGCGGGGCTCACCGACTGGCTGGGCCACCCGCAGAGCTTCTACGACGCCTACGCCCCCGGAGGCCGGCAGATGTTCTGGAGGCAGATCGACGAGACCCTCTACTCCCGCTTCGGCCGCAAGATCGACGCCTGGTGGATGGACGCCAGCGAGCCCAACCTCCGTGACTGCCTGCCGATGGACTACCTCAAATGGCTCATTACGCCGACGGCCCTGGGGCCTTCGACCGAATACCTCAACGCCTACTCCATCGTCAACGCAGACGGCATCTACAACGGTCAGCGTGCGGTCGAACCGGACAGGCGCGTCTTCCTGCTCACCCGCAGCGGGTTCCTGGGCGAACAGCGCTACAGCACCGCCACCTGGAGCGGCGACATCGGCACCAGCTGGACCGACATGCGCATGCAGATGGCTGCGGGGCTGGGGTTCAGCATGAGCGGCATACCCTTCTGGGGCATGGATATCGGAGGCTTTTCGGTGATGGGCAAGTTCTACGACGAGAAGAACATCGACGAATGGAGGGAGCTCCAGACCCGCTGGCACCAGTGGGGCGCGTTCGTGCCGCTGTTCCGTACGCACGGGCAGTGGCCGGGCCGCGAGCTCTGGAACATCGCTCCCGAGGGTTCGCCCTGCTACGAAAGCATCCTTGCGAGCATGCGCCTCCGCTACCGGCTCATGCCGTATCTGTATTCGCTCGCAGCCATGGTCAACCGCTCCGATTACACCATCATGCGCGGCCTGCCGATGGACTGGCCCGGGGATGCAAGGGTGCGCGACCTCAGCGACCAGTGGATGTTCGGACCGGCGTTCATGCCTTGCCCCGTGTACGAGTACAAGGCCCGCAGCCGCAGCGTCTGTTTCCCCGAAGGGGGCTGGTACGACTTCTACAGCGGAGAGTGGATCGACGGCGGAACGGAGCTGACGGTGGACGCTCCCTACGAACGCATGCCGCTGTACGTGCGGGCGGGAAGCATCGTGCCTTTCGGGCCCGAGATTGAATGGTGCGACGAGCTGCCTGCGGCCGAAATCCGCCTCTACGTGTACTCCGGGCGCGACGCCGACTTCGCCCTCTACGAGGACGACGGCCTCACGTACGCCTACGAGGACGGCGCCTGCAGCATCATCCCCATGCATTGGGACGAGGCCTCCCGCACCCTCACTCTGGGCGCACGGGAAGGCTTCTTCGAGGGCATGCTCACCGAGCGCAGCTTCGTGGTGGTGCCAGTCAGCCCCGGGCATCCCGTGGCCTGGGACCCGGACGCCTCCGGCACCCGGGTGGCTTATACGGGTCAGCAAATCAGCGTTCAGTTATGACGAAATGATATACCTTGCCGACGGCTGCTGCCACATTCCTGCCGGGCTGTTTGAATACGCATCAAAAATCAACCGATAATGAAAAAGTTCTTCCTCACTGTGCTTTTCAGCCTCGCATGTGTTGCGGGCATGGCTTGTACCAACCTCATCGTGGGCCGTCTCGCCTCGGCCGACGGCAGCGTGATGTGCACCTACAACTGCGACGGCTTCGGCTTCGCGGCTCCCCTTACAATGACGCATCCCGGGCAGCACGCGCCCGGCGAGATGCTCGCCCTGCGGGGCTGGGGGCCCGGCGCCGAGGTGCACCAGATAGCCCAGGCGCCGTACACCTACGGCACCGTGGCGCTCATGAACGAGCTTCAGGTGAGCATAGTCGAGACCACCTGGGACGGCCGCAAGGAGTGCCGCAACCCCGAGGGCTGGCTCGACTACTTCACCCTGATGCACCTCGCCCTGCAGCGCAGCGCGAGTGCGCGCGAGGCCATCGAAGTGATGCACAATCTGGTGCAGGAGTACGGCTACAACTCCACCGGCGAGTCCTTCGCCGTGTGCGACAAGAACGAGGCCTGGATCATGGAGTTGATTGGCAAGGGACCCGGCCGCAAGGGAGCGGTCTGGGTGGCGCGCCGCGTGCCCGACGACTGCATCTGCGCCTACGCCAACGCCAGCCGCATCAGGCAGTTCCCCCAGGCCAGGAAGGCCGACAAGAAGAAGGGCTACTGCATAGTCGAGGGCGAGAGCATGTACTCGGCCGACGCCATCTCCTTCGCCCGCGAAATGGGCTGGTACGAAGGCCCCGACGCCGCTTTCAGCTGGCGTGAGGCCTACGGGCCCCTCGACTTCGGCAAGATACGCTACTGCGAGGCCCGGGTGTGGAGCTTCTTCCGCCATCACTACGACACCTCCGTCATGGACTCGTACATGCCTTTCATCGATGGCCGCACCGATATCTGCGACGAGCTGCCCCTGTGGATAAAGCCCGTTGCGCCCGTGGGCGTGCGCGACCTCATGAACGACATGCGCGACCACTACGAGGGCACGGCTCTCGACATGACGGCCGACGTGAGCGCCGGCCCCTGGGCGTCGCCCTACCGCAACCAGCCGGTCAACTTCAAGAGCAGCGACGGCACCGACATGTTCCGCGAGCGCCCCATCGGATGCCAGCAGAGCGGCATGACGATGGTGTGCCAGATGCGCTCCTTCCTGCCCGACGAGGTGGGCGGCGTGACCTATTTCAACATGGACGACGCCAGCATGGTGGCCTATGTGCCGGTGTACTGCTGCATAGACCGCATTCCCGAGCCCTTCCGCCGCGAGAACAACGACATCCTCACTTTCAGTACAGAGAGCGCGTTCTGGATGAACAATTTCGTGGCCAACATGGTCTACCCCCGCTACAGCGCAATGATCGGCGACCTCAAGGAGGCCCAGGCCGAGCTTGAGGACTTCTATGCCGCCGACCAGAAGGAGGTCGAGGCCCGCATCGCATCCCTCACCCGGCAGGAGCGCATCGACTTCCTCACCCGCAAGAGCGAGGAGTACACTTCCATGATGATGAAGCGCTGGGACCGCCTGGCCCGCCTCCTCATCGTCAAGCACAACGACCAGATAATGCGGCCCGGCGACAACGGCTCCGTCGTCCCCGGCCGCCACAGCTCCCCTGCCTACGCCCCCGCCTTCGTCGACGCCGTCAAGGCCGTCACCGGCAACCGCTACGTCAAGCCCTGAGGGGTGAGTCAAGCGCTGAGGGGTGCGTCAAGCTCCGAGGGGCCGGGGGGTTGCGGTACCACTGCCCGCGGGATAGCGAGTGCTCCTACCCCTGCACGCACGTGTAGGGGTAGGAGCATTTTCCCCCGATTTTGCTCTTACCCCTACACAGGTTTGTAGGGGTAGGAGCACCGGGGTGCAGCGGGGGCCCGATTTGCACCCCGCTCGGGGAATTTCAGTCAACCGTGGTGCGTCAAGCTCCGAGGGGTGCAGCGGGGGCCCGATTTGCACCCCGCTCGGGGAATTTCAGTCAAACAGAGGGCGTCACTGCCGCAGGAGGCGGTCGGAGGCCTGGAGGAGTTTGTTGCGAAGGAGCGGGGGGTAGTCGGGATGGGCGGACAGCCAGCTCCGGACAAGGCTGGCGGCCTCGGGGCTGTCGTGGCCGGAGAGCAGCGCTACGGCCCAGTTCTTTGGGAAGAAGATGTCGCCGGTGCGCTGGATTTCCTGGAGTTCGTCCAGGCCGGGGACGATATAGCCAAGTGCCTCCTTCTGTCTGAGCGGGTGGTTGAGCAGGCGGAGGCTTTGCTGCACCCAGGGCTCTGTGGTGCGGTTTTCGGGGCTGAGAAGCGAGCGGAATACGGAGTCGCGGACTGCCTGGGAAGGGTGCGCGGCCGGGAATACGAAGTCGAAGCGGGAGCGGCGGTCGGCATTCTCTATCAGCCCGCGCTGCCTTCCGCCTATCTGCCCGTACCTCTCCGGCAGCCGTATGGCCAACTCGAATGCCAGGCTGGTATAGTCTTCCTCCGCCAGCGCCAGGCCCGAGAAATACTTCTCCGCCAGGGCACCACCGTTTCTTCCTGCTTCCGGCAGAGTATGGCCTGACTGGGAGGCATGGCGCGCCCACAGTTGGTACAGGGCTTCCGTCGTCTCGGGCCGGGTGGCTATGTGCATCAGGATTCGGAAGGCCTGCAGCCGAATCTGCGGCGAGACTCCCTCCGACCGCCCCCCGCCGTCTTCTCCGTCCCAACCTGCGCTTCCGCCGGTCCGCTCTCCGCCACTTTCCTTCCGCCGTTCTACGCTGCCGTCGCCTTCCTTCAACGCCCTAGCATCACCTCCGTCCAAATCTGCGCTCCCGTTAGACCGACCTCCGCCGTCACCCCTTCCATTCCGGACAAGCTCCAGCAGCCCGTCCTCGATATGCGTCCGGTTACCGGAGAGGTGCCAGATGTCGCTAAGGTAGCTGAGGGCTGAGGACGCCACGAGGTCTTTGTCCTCCCTCCGGAGAAGTTCGGAGGTGCAATCTTGGCCTTGTATCGAAACCGGGTCAGGAGAAGCGCCGGTGCTCTTACCCCTGCATACGTTTGTAGGGGTAGCGTCATTTTGGCCCATTTTTGCTCTTACCCCTGCATGCGCTTGTAGGGGTAGCGACACCCCTACCCGTCCTTTGCGCCATTTTGACCGAAAACCTGACTCGCCCGTGCCGGAGCCGGTATGCTCCAGCAGCCCGTCCTCGATATGCGTCCGGTTACCGGAGAGGTGCCAGATGTC
>ERZ842401.2566-NODE-2566-length-24166-cov-7.992535_pt1 | contig 24166 bp, 17 predicted proteins | sample MGYA00521270_ERZ842401 | MGnify/ENA primary metagenome ERZ842401 (study PRJEB31892, sample SAMEA3878208) | bioreactor metagenome | biome: Moose rumen | place: Sweden | collected 2011-10 | study: EMG produced TPA metagenomics assembly of the PRJEB12797 data set... | reverse complement strand
CCACCACAGGCTGTTTCCGCAATCTGGTTATCGACCTTACGGTGACCGACACCCTTCGCGACACCATTTACCGGACTATCTGCGCCGGTGCGGTTTTCGATACCAACGGTGTTACATACAGAACTCCGGGAATATTCACCCAAAAACTGCGCGAATCCAACGGCTGTTATCGCAACTTGGTGATAACCATAACTTTGGATTCCATTCCACTTGTATCCACCACAATATTTGGTGATACCACAATATGCTCTGGCCAGAGTGTGAACATTGGTGTTGTTGGAGGCAGCAGTTACCGTTGGAACACTGGCGACACAGCATCGACCGTTGTAGTAAATCCCACTGTTACAACAACATATATAGTAACAACCGATAGTGTTGGGGCATGTGCCAAGACAGATACCATACGTGTGGAAGTTTTGCCTTATGTTACTGCCACCGTTTATGGCGACACCACCATCTGCAAAGGGCAATCGGCCACCATCGGTACAACTGGGGTTGGGTCGTACGCATGGAGCACTGGCGACACCACAGCATCGTTGCTTCTTGCGCCAAGCGCCACCACCACTTACGTTGTAACCGTTGACAGTGTCGGCAAATGTGCTTTCACCGACAGTGTTGTAGTTGGAGTAATGCCTGTGGTGCTCACATTATCCTCGGGCAACACTGAGATATGCGAGGGGGCTTCGGTTACCATCTATGTGCATGGAGGTTCCTCACGGCTCTGGAATACTGGCGAAACGACGTCGAACATTACGGTAACCCCACCGGTAACCACCACTTATTATGTGGTTTCCGACAGTGTTGGCAAATGTTCCAAAACCGACTCCATCACCGTAACTGTGCATCCCAAGCCATTGGTATTGATAACGGGCGACACGGTGATAACTGTTGGCGAAACAGCCCTGCTTACAGCAACGGGAGCCCATAGCTACGTGTGGTCGACAGGTGCCACAACAAGCTACATCAATGTTTCGCCATACATCACCACACGGTATTCTGTGGAAGGCACCGACCAATATGGCTGCAGAAACAGTGCCGAGGCAACCATAGAAGTTAATCCAAACTCATTGGCCAACGTCTCGGAACTCGAATTTAAGGTATATCCCATACCCACAGCTACAAAACTAACAGTGGAAGCCGAAAATATCTCAACCATAACTGTTTACAGCATTGTTGGAAAAGTTGTGGACAAAATTGATGGCAAAGGGGCTTCGAAGGTGGAAATATCTGTAACGGACTACGCACAAGGTGTTTACGTAATTCTTATGGAAAACGCCGGCGGATTGACCGGACGCAAAACTTTTGTTGTAAGATAAAAAGCAAAAACTATAAAATATATGAAGATTGTAAAAACATCCTTTTTTCTGGCTTTAGCCGTTGTTTTTTCGTCAATTTCGATGGCTAATACTGTGATGGTAAATAAAAAAAACGAAGTGCAGAAAGTAAAGCCATGCAGAATGTCGGGACTTTCGGCATTGCTGTATGCAGATTTGACAAAACTTGCAAAAAACGACCCTTCGTTGAAAAACATCACCGAGGAGATGAAGGATCGCTATGGAATGCGTTTGATAAACTCGGAACTGTATGTGGGCGCTTTTGCCGACATCGACTATGAGCAACGGGGCAATGCAGTGGAATACGGTGTTCTGTTCAACGGAAAACTCAAATCGCATTTCACCACGGTGAACATACCTGTGAAAAGATATGTGGACTTCCTAAACTCCGGCATTGCCAAATATGTGGAGATAGGCGAAAAGAACGAGCCGATGATGGACAGTGCGCGTATTTTCACCAACACCAACCAAGTGCACCAAGGCTATAACCTGCCTAAGGGCTACACCGGCAAAGGCGTGGTGGTTGGAATTGTTGACATAGGGTTCGACTACACCCACCGCAATTTCTACGACAGCACCGAAACCACCTACCGAGTGAAACGCGTGTGGGACCAGAACGCATCATCCGGCACACCTCCCAACGGATACAACTACGGTAACCTGATGACCACACAGTCGCAGATATTGGCGGCGCGCTACAGCCACAACAACCAGACCCACGGCACACACGTGGCAGGCATGGCGGCCGGCGGCGGCACAAGCCAAAGCTCATACAAACAATACAAAGGCATGGCTCCCGAAAGCGATATCGTGCTTGTGGCCACAACCATGTACAACAACGCCATTCTCGACGGACTTATGTATATACTCGACTACGCCGACTCGGTGGGCAAGCCCTGCGTGGTGAACATGAGCCTGGGCAACCATGTGGGCCCGCACGACGGCACCGATTACAACGAGCTTTATGTGGACTACCTGTTTGAAGAATATTACACCAAGGGCGCCGCACTCCTTGTATCGGCCGGCAACGAGGGCAACGACAATCTGCACCTCAGCAAGACATTTGCCGCACAAGATACCATGATACGCTCTTTTGCAGTGAAAACCGCAACCAACAATAATCTTTCGGGAACTGTTGATATATGGGGCGAGCTTGGCAGCAATTTCAGAGTAAGGGTGGGTGTTGCGGACAGCACCAGCTCCAACGCCACACTCACCAGTTACAATTACCCTCTTGTGCTATATACTGCCAACACTGCCAATTGGACTACAAATAGCAATCTTGGCAGCGGCGGCTATGTGAGCTATTATGTGGAAGACTCGAACTACTACAACTACAAGCCCCACGTATATCTCTCTTTCAACGGTAGCAACCTGCGAAACGGCAAATGTTTCATCATACAAATAGAAGCCACCTCGGGCACAGTGCACATGTGGAACAACAGTGGCGTGTTTATTGGCGGAACAGCTTGTACGGCGGGCAACTCCAACTACAGCACAAACAACAAGGCTTCGGGCAACGCCAGCATCATGGTGGCCTCCTACAGCACCAAAGTTTCGTGGACAACCTACGCAGGCGACTACTACAACCTGAACTCGCACTATGTTATTGGCGGACATTCCTATTTCTCCAGCATTGGGCCGGGACTGAACCCCAACCAGAACAAGCCCGAGATCTCTGCCCCTGGAGCTTTTATAAATTCGTCCTACAATTGCTACGACAGCCGCTATACCACCTCCAACACCTATATTACTGGAGTTCAGACCAATGGCACAGGCTCCTCCTGGTGGGGAATGATGCAAGGCACCTCCATGGCTTGCCCCGCCGCCACCGGTATTGTAGCACTGTGGATGGAGGCCTATACCGAGCTGTCGTACACCCAAGTGAAAGAGCTTATGCGCACCACCTCCATAACCGACTCCCTTACGGGTAACATTCCCGCCAACGGCAGCCCCTATTATGGCTGGGGCAAGATAAACGCCTACGCAGGTTTGCAGAAAATCCTCAACAGCATTCCTGCCAAACCCTCCATAACTCCCTCGTCGGACACCGTTATTTGCTACGGACAAAACATTACCCTTTCCGCCCCCAGCGGATATCAGCACTACCTTTGGAGCAACGGCGACACCACCCAAACCATAACGGTTTATGCAGCAGGAGCTTACAGCGTAAGAGTGGATTCCGTGGGTGGTTACTTTAGCCCGTGGTCCGACACCATCAACGTTATTGAACGACAAGGCATATTCACCACCATTAGCCGCGATACGGCCATTTGCGGTGGAGAAAGCGTAACCCTGAACATAACGGGCGGCACATCTCACCTGTGGAATACCGGCGACACGTCATCAACCATCACCGTTACGCCTGCCACCACCACCACATACACAGTGGCAAGCAGCGCAAACAACCTATGCGATATGCACGACACCGTTACCGTAACCGTAACAAGATCCGTAACTCCCGTTATTTCCAACGACACAACCGTTTGTCCTGGCGAATCTGTAACACTAACAGCTGGCGGCGGAGATTCGTACTTTTGGCTTAATCCAGCCCGACAAACATCACAAAATGTAACCGTTGAGCCTATGATCACAACCACCTACATGGTGCGTATCGACAGCACTGGACTTTGCTCCTCTATCGATTCGGTAACGGTTTATACCTATCCCATGCCTCATGTGGAAATAACTGGCGATACTGGCTATGTGCCAAACTATAATGCCACTTTGACAGCTACCGGAGCTCAAACTTATCTGTGGAACACCGGCGACACATCGGCATCCATCACCGTTTCGCCGACAGTGTTTACTCGCTATTCGGTTGTTGGAACAACCCAATACGGATGCGCCGACAGCGCTTCGGCAAGAGTCAGGTGCCTTGAGACATCCATTACCACCGCCAACGAACTGCACTTCCGCATCTACCCCAACCCCGCTTCGTCGCAGTCGCAACTAACTGTGGAATGCAACGCCATCGAAACCATCACCATTTACAACATGCTTGGCAAAGTGGTAGACAAAATCAATGCTCACGGAGCTGCTATTGTTGACGTGGAGCTGAAAGACTACGCCAAAGGTGTGTATGTAATCTCCGTTGAAAATACCAAAGGACAGTCCGCACGCCATACATTTGTGGTACGTTGATGCTTTTAAGTATGAAGAAAAACGGAAATACTTTTTTGGCAATTGTCCTGATAACAGCCTTCTCGGTTTGTGTTAGGGCTCAAAATGTCGACTATTCCGGTTGGACGCAAGAAGAGTTGAAGAAAGCAAACACCGCCCAAGCGTGTACGTCGCTTTCCAACGATGAGAAAGAGGTGGTGTTGCTTACCAACCTTGTACGTATCGATGGAGTCAAGTTCAGAGAAACGGTGGCCAAACCATATCTCGACGGGAAGACGACCCCGTACATCATTTCGTTGTACAGTCAGCTGGAAGATGTAAAGGACCTTCCGCTGCTATATCCCGACGCAAGGCTCTGCGATGCGGCAAAATACCACGCCACGGAGATGGGCAACGCCGGAGCCAGAGGACACGTGTCGCTCGACGGTACCACTTTTTCGGCACGTCTGAAAAAATTTGGCTACCCATCGAACACCTATATGGCCGAAAATTGCAGCTATGGCTTTTCCGATGCAGTGGGCATTGTGATGCAACTACTTGTTGATGAGGGTGTTCCCAGTCTTGGTCACCGGCTTAATATTTTTTCACCCCACTACAAGGCCATTGGTGTTTCCATCAGTACCCACCGTATGTATAAGTACACATGCGTGCAGGATTTTGGCAACAGGGTAGTGGCCCCGATGACCTCGCCTACAGATGGACATCAGGTGGTGGGAGCGGAGAAGACGATGACTACACAAAATGCCATCAACAAAGGCTTGGCGGCATGGACCGAGGCCGAACTGCAAAAAGCAAACACTGCAAAAAACTGCAGAACACTGTCGCAAGAGGAGCGGGAGCTGATTTTGCTGCTTAACCTGGCACGGCTCAACGGAACTAAATTTGCCGACTCTTTTGTGAAACCCTATTTTATGGAAGAAACTGGCGATGCTATCGAATCGCTTTGTGCCGATTTGACAAAAATGGCAGATTATCCCATGCTTGCCCCCGATGCGCTGCTTTGCCGTGTAGCAAAAAATCATGCCAACGATATTGGCAACAGGGGCGTTGTAAGCCACAAATCGGCCGACGGCACCGACTCATACCAAAGAATGAAAAATATGGGATATCAGGCAGGGTCTTATTCCGAAACATTGGATGTGGGGAACAGCGATGCCATCGATATATTGATGAAACTGCTGCTCGACAGCTCCTATTCACAGCATCCCAACCGGCAGATATTGCTCTCCAAGTCGAATAAAGCAATAGGAGTGGCCATCAGTCCGCATAGCAAATACGAACATTGCACCGTTTTGGACTTCGGCAGCAGCATAAACCAAGCTCTCGACGGGGCTGCTATTGCCGAGTAGCAAACATGGATAACCATATGCCTTTGCATCACATGCAATGCCTTCGCCAAAAAAAGTCCCAAAAACTGCAAAAAAAATAGTATCTTTGCACAATTGTAATAACATAAAAAGCTAAAGACAACAATGAACACTATCAAAGCCCGACTTATATACCCGCGCTGGAACAAGCTTCCGGGGCAGACTACCTTCACTTTGCCGCCCCACGGCGCCGTGGTTTTTGCTGCCACCCTGCCGGAATATGTGGATGTGAAATTCACCGACGAAAACGTGGAAGACATCGATTTTGACGAAGATGTGGAAATTGTTTACATCTCGATGATGCTCTCCACTCAAGTGAAACGTGGCTGGGCCATTGCCGACCGTTTCCGCGCCCGAGGCGTTACCGTTATGTTCGGCGGAATCTCCACCATGCTCCACGCCGAAGAGACCATTCCCCACGCCGACAGCGTGTTTCTCGGCGAAGCCGAAGGCCGGCAGGAGGCCATCCTCAACGACTGGCGCAACGGCAAACTGAAAAAAGTGTACAACTACATGGGCAAGATGCCCGACATAGCTACCGTTGGCCCCGCCCGCCGCGACCTATACAAACGCGAACTGTACAACCACAAGGGCGTGCAGATGGTGGACCTCTTCCACGCCTCGCGCGGATGCCGTTTCAGCTGCTACCCCTGCGCTGTGTCGTACCTCGGCGGACGCTGTTTCCGCCCTCGACCCATCGACAAAACCATCGCCGACCTCGAAAGCATCGACAACAACCGCCTGTTTATTGTGGACAACTCGCTGGCGCAGGACAAACAATGGGAACTCGACCTTTTCCGCGAGATGATTCCTTTGAAAAAGAAATGGATAAGCCACACCATCGAGGACGACCCACAGGTGCTCGACCTCGCCGCGCAGGCCGGCGCTTGGTACGTGTATCAGGCTGTTTACGACACCTCCGACTATATCAAAGAACGTGTGAAACGCTACCACGACCACGGCATTGGCGTTGAGGGTACTATACTTTTAGGACTCGACAACCAGACCGAGGACGACATCAAACGCCTGATAGATTTTCTGCTGAACATAGACCTCGACCTTGCCGAATTCACCGTGCTGGCCCCATTCCCCCACACCAAGGCCTACGACGACCTTATGCGTCAAGGACGTATCTTCGACCACGACTGGGACCACTACAACGCCGGACAGGTAGTGTACCACCCCAAACACATGTCCGCCGAACGTCTGCAGGAGCTCTACAACTACGCTTGGGAGAGCTTCTACCACGATGAAACTCAGGAAGAAAAGATGTTCAAACTATTCACCCAAGTGATGCTCCGCGAAATGGAAGACGGCACATACCGCCCGCGCGACCGCAAATTGGCCAACAAGAGTTTCGGACGTGACGTGGACCGCTCCAAACGTAATGTTAACCAGCTGAAAAACACTCCTTTAAAGATTGATTGATAACCTTTTTTAACACTTTTATTTTATGAAAAAAATACTTGTCATAGCTTTTGCAATTATCACTGCCACCGCCACGGCTTTAGCCGACGAAGGCATGTGGATTCCCATGCTTTTGGGCAAAAACGAGGCCGACATGCAGCGGCAGGGCATGCGTATCACCGCCAAGGACATATACGACATAAACAACGCCTGTCTTAAAGATGCCGTAGTGCAGTTTGGCGGCGGTTGCACCGGCGAATATGTGTCGAGCCAAGGACTGCTGTTTACCAACCACCACTGTGGCTATGGCCAGATTGCCGCCCGTAGCACACTGGAACACAACTATTTGGCCAACGGTTTCTGGACCAAGAGTTTCGACGAGGAAATTCCCTGTCCGGGACTTACCGTTACCCGCTTGGTGCGTATGGAAGACGTTACCAATCAGGTACTTGAAGGTGTAGACAACGATATGGGCGAGGCCGACCGCAACTCCATCATTGCCGAAAACATAAAAAAAGTAACCGACGAGGCCGTGGAAGGCACCCACTACAAAGCCGTCATCAAGCCTTTCTACTATGGCAATCAGTATTTTATGTATGTAAACGAGGTGTTCACCGACGTGCGTTTGGTAGGCACCCCCCCCTCGAACATAGGCAAATTCGGCGGCGATACCGACAACTGGATGTGGCCGCGCCATACCGGCGATTTCTCGGTGTTCCGCGTGTATGCCGGCAAGGACAACAAACCTGCTCCCTACTCTGCCGGGAACAAGCCCTACAAACCGCTGAAACATCTCACTATATTGCTGAAAGGCGCCGAACAGAACGACTTCACTTTCGTTTTCGGCTATCCGGGCAGCACACAGCGCTACATCACTTCAGACGCCGTGGAGCTGGTTGCTAACGTTACCAACCCCGTGCGTATAGCCCTGCGCACCATCCGTCTGAACCACTACAACAACGCCATGAACCAAGACGCCGCCCAACGTCTGAAATACTCCTCCACTGTGGCCGGCATTGCCAACGGCTGGAAAAAATGGCAAGGCGAGACCATAGGCGTAAACCGTCTGCAGGTGCCGGAAATGAAACGCTCCTTTGAACAGAAATTCCAGCATTGGGCCAACGACAAAGCCGAATACCGCGACGTTCTGCCGCAGCTTGCACAGAACTACGCCACCATAAAACCCATCGAACTGAAACGCACCTATTTCAACGAGGCTGTGATGGCAAGCGACTTTATGAAACGCGCCTACGCAATGTGGCAACTGCGTAATATGGACGACGAAAAAGCCAAAGCCCAGTGCGAACAGCTGGTTAAATCCAACGAAAAGTTTTTTGCCGATTTCGAAAAACATACCATTGTCGATAAAGCCATTTTCATCGAAACTTTCACCTATATGTGGCAGAAAGGTTTCGCCCCTTATCTCGACAAAAAATGCCACTCCAAAGCCGATGTGGAAAATCTTTTGAGCAAAGTTTACGAAAAATCCATGCTCACACACAAGGACAAGGTTATCGACTTTTTGAAAGGCTACACCGCCTCAAAAAGCGGCAAACTGTTGAAAGACCCTGCCATGGATTTGTTCAATATTGCATATATTTACGCCTTTGGCTACGAGACCGGAAGCGGTGGTTTTGGTTACTCCAGCAACAAAGCCGATGACCCTTACCGCACTGCACAACAGAATATAAGCCGGCTGATGCGTACCTACGTGAAAGGCATGATGGAGATGCAGCCCGACGTGAATTTCTTCCCCGACGCCAACCTCACCCTGCGCGTGGCCTACGGTCATGTGGACGGTTTCCGCCCCAAGGACGGTGTGTCGTACAAGCCATACACCACTATCGAAGGCATTATGCAGAAAGAGAATCCCGACATCTACGACTACGTGGTTGAACCCCGTTTAAAAGAGCTTTACAACAACAAGGACTACGGTCAGTACGCCAATGCCAAAGGCGAGCTTCCAGTGTGTTTCATTGCCACCAACCACACCACAGGCGGCAACTCCGGTAGCCCGGTGCTCAACGCCGACGGCCAGCTGATAGGCCTCAATTTCGACCGCTGCTGGGAAGGCACTATGAGCGACATCCTGTTCGACCCCGAATACTGCCGCAACATAACCCTCGACATACGTTACTGCCTGTTTATCATTGACAAATACGCCGGTGCCAAAAACCTTATCAGCGAACTCGACATTGCCAAATAAATATGGAACAACAACTTATAGAACAGGCGTGGCACAACCGCGACCTTCTGAAAAACGAAGATGTGCGTAATGCTATACGCTCCACCATCGAAAAGCTGGACAAAGGCCTCATCCGCATTGCCGAGCCCAAAAATGATGGTCAATGGGTTGTGAACGAGTGGGTTAAGAAAGCCGTAATACTCTATTTCCCCATCTGCGAGATGCGGACCATGGAGTTGCCGCCTTTCGAATTCCACGACAAGATAGCCCTGAAACACGACTTCGCCTCGCAGGGCGTGCGTGTGGTGCCTCATGCCATTGCCCGCTACGGCTCCTACCTTGCCAAAGGTGTGGTGATGATGCCCTCTTACGTAAACATCGGTGCCTACGTGGACAGCGGTACCATGGTGGACACGTGGGCCACCGTGGGCTCGTGCGCACAGATAGGCAAAAACGTGCACCTGAGCGGCGGCGTGGGCATCGGCGGAGTGCTGGAACCCGTGCAGGCCGCACCCGTAATTATTGAGGACCACTGTTTTATCGGCTCGCGCTGCATTATTGTGGAAGGTGCACATATCGCTACCGAAGCAGTGATTGGTGCCGGCGTGGTGATAACCGGCTCCACCAAGATTATCGACGTAACCGGCTCCGAACCAAAAGTATACAAAGGATTTGTACCGCCCCGCTCGGTGGTTATCCCCGGCAACATTCCAAAACAGTTCCCTGCCGGCATCTACAATGTGCCCTGCGCCCTTATCATTGGTCAGCGTAAACCCTCCACCGACCTCAAGACCTCGCTCAACACCGCCCTCCGCGACTACGGAGTGGAAGTGTAAAACTGTTGGATATGCATGTGAAACCCTACATACACGAGGTTAAGTACTACGAGTGCGACCGCATGGGCATAACGCACCACAGCAACTACATACGGTTTATGGAAGAGGCTCGTGTGGACTGGATGGACCAGATGGGTTTCGGGTTCGACCGCATGGAGGCCGAAGGCGTGGTTTCGCCCGTGGTTTCGGTGGACTGCGTGTATAAACGCACCACCACGTTCAAAGACCGGATAGAGATAATTGTGGAAGTGGAAAAAACCACACCGCTCAAGATTGTTTTTGTGTACACCATGCGCGTTGGCAGCGAGGTTGTGTGCACGGCACAAAGCACACACTGTTTTTTGGAGAACGGCCGTCCGGTGTCGTTGGCAACGCGGTTTCCGGAGCTCTTTGCCCGTATCAAGGGTGTGTAAAGCATATCTTAAAGATAATGGCTGTAAACAATTGATAATATGAAAAAATCACCTTTCGCACTTTTAATGGCTTTTGCCGCTTTTGTAGCGATGCTTTTCTGCTCCACATCGTGCCAGAGGGAACAGCATTTTATAACCGATGCCGACTATCGCGCACAGGTGGAACAGGATTTCGAAGCCCGCAAAACCCTTGCCGCAGGACGTGCCGAAGAGCTGTTCTCGGTTTTGGACAGTGCCTTGACTATGGAGGAGCAGGAAGCCTTGAAATTTCTCTACGCCTACATGCCCTACAGCGACCTTGCCGACTACGACGGCAGTTTCTTCCTTCAGCAGGTGCGTTCCTCCTTCGCTGCCCGCGACACTTTTGCGTGGGGGCGTACGGTGCCGGAGGACGTGTTCCGCCATTTCGTGCTGGTTTATCGTGTGAACAACGAAAACCTCGACACCGCGCGAATGTTCATTTTCAGTGAGTTGAAAGACCGGGTGAAAGGTATGGCCATGTACGATGCCGCCTTGGAGGTGAACCATTGGTGCCACGAAAAAGTTACTTACCGTCCGAGCGACATACGCACCTCCGCACCTCTTGCCACCATACGCACTGGCTACGGACGCTGTGGCGAGGAATCCACCTTGGCCGTTACGGCATTGCGCGCCGTGGGCATACCCGCCCGACAGTGCTACACCCCACGCTGGGCACATACCGACGACAACCACGCATGGGTTGAGGTGTGGGTGGACGGACAATGGTACTACCTCGGAGCCTGCGAACCCGACGCCAAACTCAACATGGCGTGGTTTACCATACCCTCCACGCGCTGCATGATGGTGCACACCAAGGCTTTTGGCCGATACAAAGGCGATGAGGAGGTGGTGCGCCGCACATCGCTCTACAGCGAGCTGAACCTGCTCAGCCACTATGCCGAAACCCGCCATATCACCGCCATTGTGCAAGACGCCGACGGCAAACCCCTGCAAGGAGCACAGGTAAAGTTCAAGCTGTACAACTACTCCGAATACTACACCCTTGCCACCATGACCGCCGATGCCAACGGCCAAGCCTCGCTCACCACCGGCTTGGGCGACCTGCTAATATGGGCCTGCAAGGATGGAAAATACGGCTACGCCAAAATTGATGTGCGTAAAACCGATACTGTAACCCTTAAACTTACCCGCTCCGAAGGTGGCGAATATGTGGAAAATCTGGAAATGGCACCGCCCGAAGGCAATTACCGCACCGACTACGTTTCCGACGAGGAGCTGACCGCCAACGCCCGCCGGCTGGCCTACGAGGACAGCATCCGCAACACCTATTGGCAGACGTTCCCGACAAAGGAGAATTTTAAACAGATGATAAAAGCCAACCCCAACCTGACTAATGAACAGGCATGGAAAATTATCCACAAGAGCGAAGGCAATTTTGCGGAGATTATTAAATTCCTTAATAATAATACGGATAGCATTGATATATGGAAGGGCATTGCCCCTATTTATATTGTTTGGAATAAAGACTGTCATCAAGAAGAATACTATAAACCGCTGATATATGAATATCTTAGAACGTACAGCGACAAAGACCTGCGCGACATCACAAGTGATGTACTCGAAGCTCATTTTGCTCCTGGATTATTTGAAGGATATGGAGGGTTTGAAAAGGGTCTTCTTCCCGCCCGCATAAGCAACGAGATGGTGCGGTCTTACCGCGAGGAACTCGGGAAAGTTTTCCGTGGCTATACCGTCGACAGCCTCCGCCGTTGGACGGAGCAGAACATCGCGGTGGACGACACCGGCAACTACTACCGCTGCCCTATCTCGCCCGTGGGTGTTTACAAGCTCCGCCACGCCGACCCGCACAGCCGCGACATTTTTTTCATCGCCGCCTGCCGCGCCGCTGGCATCCCTGCCTATATGGACAACGCCACAGAGCAGCTGTTTGTGTACGACGACAAAAATTATAATTGGCAGATTGTATCCTTCGCCGAAAGACAGGAACCAGCCAAGACTGGCAAGCTGCGCCTTGATTACATGGGCGCTGCCAAAATGCCAGTGCAGTACTGGAGCCATTTCACCATCGCCAAGTTCAAGGACGGCGATTTCACCTCCTTCGACTATGAGAACGACCCGCGTGTGGCCTCGTTCCCTGCCACGCTGGAGCTGGAGGCGGGCTATTATATGCTTTCCACCGGCAACCGCTACAGCGACGGAGCCGCCCTCTCTCGGCTGGAGTTTTTCAACATCCCCGAAGGGAAAACCATCGTCAAAGAGATTGTAATTCGTCCACTGGAGGCACGTCCCGGCGAGAATTACGGCAAAATTTCTTCCGATATCGCCTTTGAAACTTCTGACGGAGATATTAAACTCTTGGATTTGGCAAAGGAAAAACCGCTGGTGCTCTGCTTCATTGATGCCAATCGCGAACCTGCCAAACACACCCTCAAGGAGTTGGGGGCAATGCGCGGCACCTTCGACAAATGTGGCGGCAACATACTTTTGGTGATACCCTGCGACCGGAACACACAGCCTTTCGACAAACAGCGTTGGAACCTGCCGAAAAACACCATCGTTACAGTGGACTGCAATGGCTTACAGAACCAAGTGCTTACAGAATCCAAACAGTATTTCCGCGACAACTATCCGCTGATTTTCATCGTCGACAAGGGCGGAAATCTGGTTTTCAAAAGCGAGGGATACCGCATTGGCACCGCCGAGCTTATCTATAAAACATTGATACAGATTAAATAACAGATACTTAAACTTATAACTAATTATGGAACAATACAATATCCCCGTCCTGCTGCTCACAGGCTATTTGGGAAGCGGCAAAACCACTCTTGTAAACAACATACTCAACAACCGTAAAGGACTGCGTTTTGCAGTGATAGTGAACGATTTGGGCGAAGTGAACATCGACGCCGACCTTATACAGCAAGGCGGTGTGGTGGGGCAAAAGGACGAAAGTCTTGTGGCCCTGCAAAACGGCTGCATCTGCTGCACGCTGAAAATGGACCTTATCGAGCAACTGAGCGAAATCATTGCCCAGCGCAAGTTCGACTACATAGTTATCGAAGCCAGCGGCATCTGCGAGCCCGAACCCATTGCACAGACCATCTGCTCCATGCCCAACATCGAAGAGAAATACACACGACACGGCCTGCCGAGCCTCGACTGCGTGGTAACCGTGGTGGACGCCCTGCGTATGCAGAGCGACTTTAGCGGCAAGGACCTTGTGAAAGGCAAATTTGAGGAAGACGACCTCGAAAACCTTATCATCCAACAAATTGAGTTCTGCAACATAGTGCTGATAAACAAAGCCTCCGAAGTGCCCGAACAGGAGCTGGGACGCATACGTCAGCTGGTGCACACCCTCAACCCCAAGGCACGCATCATAACCTGCGACTACGGCAATGTGGAGTTCGACCAGATACTGCACACGCACATGTTCGATTTCGAAAAAACTGCCACTTCCGCCACTTGGGTGCGTGTGGTGGAGGATATTCACGACGACGATGACGACGACCTGCACATACACCACCACCACCACGATGACGATGACCATGATGATGATGACGACCACGATGGCCACGAACATGATGAACATCATCACCACGAACACGATGACGATGATGACGACGACCATGACCACGGCCACGGCCACGACCATCATCACCACGACGAGGGCGAGGCCGAGGAATATGGCATCAGCACTTTTGTTTATCATTCACGCAAGCCTTTCTACCTGCGCCGTTTCGACGAGCTTGTAAGCCGTCTGCCAAAGAACGTGATACGTGCCAAGGGCGTGTGCTATTTCCGCGAGGAGTACGATACCTGTTACGTTTTCGACCAAGTGGGCAAACAGGTGTCGCTGCGCGATGCCGGACAGTGGTACGCCTCCATGCCGCCCGAAGACCTTCAGCAGTTTATGATAGCCAATCCGCAGATTCTCAACGATTGGGACGACCTTTACGGCGACCGTATGCAGAAACTGGTGTTCATAGGCCAGAAAATGGACCGCGACGAACTTATCCGCCAGCTCGACGACTGCCTCGTGAAAAGCAACTGACGGCTGTTATAGTATTCATATAACCTAACAATAAAGTATTTGTGATGCATCAAAAAAACTTTATCTTTGTTTTATTGGCCATGACGTTTGCCGTGTTCCAATACTCTTGCAGCAGCTCGCCGGCGCCCGAACAGACTGTAGCAGAGAATAATTCCAGCGATTTTGTCTTGGTTACCGACCGTGTGCCCGACGCTATTTTGGAAATACGCTACTACAGCACTTACAATTTTGTCGGGGCCCGTATCGACGGCTATCTGGCACCTGTGGCGCTGCTCACCAAGCGTGCCGCCGACAGTCTGCGCGCCGTAAGCGACGACGTCAAGGCAATGGGCTACCGTTTGAAAATCTACGATGCTTACCGTCCTCAGATGGCTGTGGACCATTTTATGCGCTGGGGCGCCGACCTTGCCGACACTGCTATGAGGCCTTATTTCTATCCCAATGTGGACAAAAGCCGGCTGTTCGAGCTGGGATATATTGCCGAGCAAAGCGGCCACTCACGCGGCTCCACGGTTGACCTCACGCTTTTCGACATGAATACCGAAAAGGAACTCGACATGGGCGGCACTTTCGACTGGTTCGGACACGAGAGCCATCCCGACTGTGGCGGCAACTCCGAAACTATGGAGTATCGCACCAACGACACCATCACCGCCACGCAGTTTGCCAACCGCATGATACTGCGTGCCGCCATGTTGCGCCACGGATTCAAGCCGTACGATTGTGAGTGGTGGCATTTCACCCTCAAGGATGAACCGTATCCCGACACCTATTTCAAATTTCCGGTGGAGATTCTGAAAAAATAGGGCAATTGTTGTAAAATGTGGGTCGGCTTATTTGCTGAACCTCTTTGTGCTGAGAGCCGAAAATCTAGTTTTTTTGAAAAGATAGTAGTCAAACACCACGCTCCCGCGGTATATATCGCTCACTTTGCGATGTTCCATGCGGCGGCGTTTTTTGGTGAGGTTGGGCACCATGCGGTAAAAGGCCAAGTGCGCCTTTACCACAGCCCAGAATTCTTTAGGCTTGCCTTCGGTGAGGAAGCGCAATGCCGCCACGTAGTCGAGCACAATGCGTGTTGGGAACACGTAGGCAAGGCTGTGCCGGCGCAGGTTTTTGTATAGCAGTGCGAAATTGTTGCGAAAATTGAGAAACGTCTTGAACGGCGAACTGGGTGGCAATGTGCCGCCGCCCACGTGGAAAATCTTAGAACTGGGACAGTACATGACTTTGTAGCCGTGGTTTTTGGCACGCCAGCAAAAGTCTATCTCTTCCATATGTGCGAAGAAATTGCCGTCAAAACCGCCAAGTTGGTGGAATATAGGCGCTTTTACGAACATTGCAGCTCCTGAGGCCCAGAACACCTCGCGTATGTCGTCGTATTGGCCGAGGTCTTTCTCCAAAGTGCTGAACATCCGTCCGCGGCAGAAAGGGTATCCGAAACGGTCGATGAAACCGCCGGCGCCGCCCGCATATTCGAAATTATCGCGGTTGATGTGCGAGAGCAGCTTGGGCTGGCAGATGGCTATTTTTTCGTCGTTTTCCATCAGCTCCACCACAGGCTCAATCCAGTTGGGGGTTACCTCCACGTCGGAGTTCAGTATCACGTAGTAGTCGGCGTCAACATGAGCAAGGGCTTTGTTGTAGCCTTCGGCGAAACCGTAGTTTTTGTCGTTCTGTATGAGGTTTATTTGTGGATAGTTGGTGCGCAGAAACGTTGCGGAGTCGTCGGTGGAGGCGTTGTCGGCCACCACAACATGTGCCACGTGGGAGCTGTATTGCATCACCGAGGGAAGGAACTGTTCCAGCATTTTGCGTCCGTTCCAGTTTAGTATAACTATGGATATTTTTTTGTTTGTCATGCTATTGAGGTTGGGCGTTTGTGTTTCCAGCGCCGGTGCGACCAGAGCCAGTATTCGGGTTGGCGGGTTATTGTCTGTTCCAGCATACGCACGTATTTTTCCACAATTTCGCCGCGTTCGGTTTGTTGAGGAGTGTCGGTTATGTGGTGGAAGGTAATTTCGTAGTATCCGCGCCTAACTTTCTGTACGTCGTAGTAAAGTACTGGTATGTTGTATTTTCGGGCAAAATACTCGGCGCCGTATATCACTCCTGTGTCGTGGTTCAGGAATGATGTCCACCAGCATTTGTGTATGTCGTTTGGCGACTGGTCGCACAGCATCATATATGCAGTGGGTACTTTGTGTTTGTGGTAGTATTCGAAAGTTTGGCGCACATGGTCGGCAAAGACCACTTCGGTGCCGTAGCGCGTGCGGTATTTGTTCAGGCATTTGTCCAAAGCTTTGTCCGACAGCTGTTTGCCTACGCCAACGCCGTGGTGCAGCACTTGGTGTTCGAGGGAGGTTATCATATACTCCCAGTTGTTGTAGTGTGCGGACATCAGAATCACGCTTTGCCCGTGTTCGAAGTATTTCACGGTCATTTTGGGGTTGGTGATGTGGTAGCGGGCAAAGAGTTTGTTTGGCTGTAGTCGCAGGTTTAGAACCATTTCCACGGCAATGTCGGCCAGGTGGCGGTAGTATTTTTTTGCCGTTTGCATAATCCATTGGTCGTTCTTTTCGGGGAATGATTCTTTTAAATTGTTGAAAACCACTTTTTTGCGGTAGCCAAAGATGTGGTATAGCAGGAAATAGATGCAGTCCGACAAAGCGTACAGCACCCTTATCGGCAGGTATGCCAAAGGGAGCAACACAAGGTAGAAAAGCAGTTTGCTGAACATTGTGTTAGTAGCCTCGTTCGAATTGCTGTCCGGCTTCGCCCTGAACATATTCTTCGAGCATGTTGCGGCTCAGGCGGCGTTCCCACAGCATGTCCTGCACTTCGCCTCTGGCGTTGGAGTGTAGCAGTTTGAAATCGCCCGACTGGAATTCGTCGAAGAAAACGAACATGCGTTTTGGCTCGTCGGCGGGAAGCATGTCGTAGCGCCACATCTGGTAGGGGAAATAGAAAACCTGTCCCTGTGTTTCGTAGTTGCGTACGCTAACTTTGTGGCGTTCGTCGATAATGTGGTTTGGGGGGCCGTATTGCAGGTACACCCGTCCGCGGTCGGTGGCATAGCCCGGGGTTTTGCCGTATCCGAATTCTTTTTCCACCAGTTGCAGTTTCTGGCGGTAGTTCTCCCATTCGCTCTCGGGGTCGTGGTCGTTGCGTTTTGCCCAAAACATGAACATAAAATATTGCTTTTCTTCGAGCGAATGCTTCGAGCAGTTGGATATGAAGCGGCGCTCCTCGGTGTTGGCTATGGGCCACAGTCCTTTCACGTAGTAGGTGAGTTTTTCGTTGTCGGTTATGTGTGTTGCAAAGTTGCTGTCGGTATATTCTATGGTGCGGTAGGCTTCGGGATTGTAGGCCACGCTGGGGTTGCTGCGCTGGAACGGGAATTTGCGGAACAGCAGCAGTTCGTTGTTTTTGTTCACCACTTCCACCACAAGGTTGTAGTTGCCGGAGGATATGGTGCTGATGTCCATGGTGCTGTATTCCGGCACTATGGCGGCGGCAGTGTGGCGGGTATATTGGTCGGTGCCTGCCACTTTGCGTCCGGTTTCCAAGGTCTCAAGGTATGCGTGGGTGGCAAATATGTCGTTTTTTATTTCGTTTTGTATGTTGTAAATTTCAAAATAGTAGCTCAGGCTTTTCATGCTTTCGGGCACAAAGCTGTTGGTGTATGGCACCATGTCGTATCCGCCGCGTGAGAGCATGTTTTCTGTTTTAGTGGGGGTGGCGTCCGACATCAGTTGTATCGACGAAAGTGATGGCGACGTGGCGGGGTAGGCTATGTACAGGGTGTCGGAGATGGTTTGCGGTTTGGTGGAGGTGTTTTTGTCGTTCACCGTAACTTGGAGCTCGTAAATGCCGTTGCCGAGCGAGAAGCGTTGCAGGTCGAGGAAGTGGAACTGGTCGTTGGAGGGGTTGTCTATGGCAGGGCTGTTGAGGCTGTATTTTTTCGCATAGCGGATGGAGTCGCCTTGGCGGGCAGAAATTTCTATCTCCACCGTGGCCTGATATTTGTTCCCCGATGGCACAAACTCAAGGCTCCATGCATCGAACCAGAGGTATGTCTCCACGTAGGGCATCTCGCCCGGAATGTTGAAAGTGGAATGGGTGAACATTGCCGACACTTGCCGTTGTTGGGCCATGGCCGATACAGACAGCAGCGATACTAACAAAATTATTATTTTTTTCATATAGTTTTGATGTTTTTTCCTTTGAATGCCAGTTTATATCAACGTTCGAAGTGTTGTTTTATTGTGCAGGAGGCATTATTATTCTCGTTCGTATTTCAATGTTGTGCCGTTGTGGATCACCACAAGCCACCGGTCGTTTTTTTTCTTCACAATCAGGGTGTCGGTGAAAGGCGTTACGGCTGTGTCGCAGAAATGTTTGCCCGAGAGCCAGAGGGTGTCGCGTTTGCGGTGCCACGCATTGTATTGCGTTTCGGTTTGGTTCAGCGATGCAGCGATGCCGTTGCCGCCAAGGGTGAATCCGCGGTAAAGGCTGTCGCCCTCAGGCATGCGGCGCCATGTGCCGATGTATTCCGATGTGCCGTCGGAGCAGCTGTAAAAAAACGAGAGCATTATAACGGCAATGATGGTGAGTGGCGCGATTGTTCTTTTCATTTTTTTCAGACTGGTGATTTGTTAGTTGCATTATTAGCTTTGCAAAAGTACGGAAAAAAAACGAAATTTGGAACCACAAGATTCTCACATGGCACTAAAAAGGTTAGTACTGCTTGTTTTAAGTTGTTGATATTTAGTTTTTTTGTAAACGCCATGGTGGGTCATTGGTTTTGGCTCTCTCCTTTTTAAAGCCATATACAACCTTGCCAACAGCAAAGTGTTGTCATCTTTTTTTTGGTAATTGGCAAAGTTTTTTGTATTTTTGCAAATGGGAAAAACAGTATAATTATGAATTACCTTGAAGAACTGAACGTGGCCATAACGGTATGCGACACCGAAGGCAACATATTGGATATGAACGGCAAATCGGCCAAGACTTTCGAAAAGTCGGGCGGCAAGGACCTTGTTGGCGGCAACCTGCTCAATTGCCACCCCGAACCGGCGCGCTCGAAGCTTATCGACATGCTCAACAACCCTCGCACCAACGCCTACACCATCGAAAAAAACGGCGTAAAGAAACTTATCTACCAAACCCCTTGGTACGACAACGGCAAGTTTGGCGGACTGGTGGAGCTGAGCATGGAAATACCGTTCGAAATGCCGCATTATGTGCGCAAACCGCAAAACTGACACCTTTATCAGTGATATGACAGACGACCAGCGTTTCATGCGCCGTTGCTTTGAGCTTGCACGCTTGGGGCAGGGTAGGGTAAGCCCCAACCCCATGGTGGGCTGCGTGGTTGCGGCAAGGGATGGCAGCATCGTTTCGGAGGGCTATCATCAGCAATACGGACACAACCACGCCGAGCGCAACGCCCTGCTGCGAGCCTTGCCCGAGGGCCGCACTTTCGACGGCTGCACGCTGTATGTAAACCTCGAACCCTGCTCGCATTTTGGCAAAACTCCGCCCTGTGCTGACCTTATCGTTGAAAAACATGTCAAACGTGTGGTAATTTCCACTCCCGACCCCAATCCCCTTGTGGCCGGACATGGATTGGAAAAGCTCCGCAATGCCGGCATCGAAGTGGTGCAAAACGTGCTTTTCGATGAGGGCAGGCATCTGAACCGCCGTTTTTTCACCTTTATGGAAAAGCATCGTCCATACGTGATGCTGAAATGGGCTCAAACCGCCGACGGTTTTATGGACATCGACCGCCACGCCAACCCAAACGGCAGCTACTGGATTACCAACAACGCGCTGAAAACCCTTTCGCACAAATGGCGCACACGGGAGGATGCCATTATGGTTGGCACCAACACCGTGGCCAACGACAACCCGCAGCTCACCTCGCGTCTTTGGGCTGGGCACAATCCGCTGCGCATAACCATAGACCGCCATGGTCGTCTGCCACAGCATTGCCACCTGTTCGACCGTTCGGTGCCGACGGTGGTGTTCACCCAAAACCAAAGTCTGCAAAGCGCCCGTAACCTGACTTATGTCGATGCTGATTTTGAAAACCTGCTGCCACAAATTATGGCATACCTCTACCAAAACAAGGTGCAGTCCATTATAGTGGAGGGTGGCAAACAGTTGATAAACAGTTTTTTGGAACAAAACCTTTGGGACGAGGCCCGCATGTTGCAAGGCAGCACAACATTTGGCAAGGGTTTGCAGGCTCCAACCATGGGTTTGCAGCCAAACCAGACCCAAACTTTTGGCGACAACACAATAAAATATTATTTCAATCCATGTTCGAGGACACTTACCGAACCATAAAAGCACCCTCGCAGGGCATCTACAAGGAGAAAGGCAGCAAATTTATGGCCTTTGCTTTCCCCGTAACTACCGAGGCAGAGGTTAAGGCGCATCTGGACACCCTGCGCAAGCAATATTTCGACGCACGGCACCACTGCTACGCCTATATCCTCGGCCACGACAAAGCCGCCTACCGCATCAACGACGACGGTGAACCTTCCAGCACCGCCGGACGCCCAATTTTCGGGCAACTACAGTCGCTCGACCTAACCAACATACTTGTGGTGGTGGTGCGTTATTTCGGCGGCATAAAGCTTGGCGTGCCGGGTTTGATAAACGCCTATCGCACTGCTGCTCGCGACGCCCTCGACAACGCCATTATTCTGCAAAAAAACATCACCGAGGTGTACAACCTGCAGTTTGCCTACGAAAACATGAACAGTGTGATGAAAATACTTAAGGACGAGAATCTTGCGCAGAGCAACCAGAAATTTGATTTGGACTGCTCGCTGGATTTCTCGGTGCGTCAGGCCGAAAGTGTGCGGGTTTGCGATGCTTTTCTAAAACTTAAAGGAGTGAAACTCACGTTGTTGCGCGTGGAGTAGGCTACTGTTGTTCGGCCTCCTCGAGCCTTACCGAAAGCTCTTCCCATTCGGACATTTTTTCTTCCAAAGATTTTTGCAGCTTTTGGTATTTGGTGTAGAAATCCGGCTCCGAAACCATTATCTCAGGTTCTTGTGCCAATCGGTTGTCCATGGATTTTATTTCGGCCTCCAGCGTGCCAATTTCCGTTTCGGCTTTTCCGACGGCGTTTCTTATTTTGCGCAGTTCGCGTTCTCTTTCTTTGGCCTGCTCGTAGCTCAGCTTGTTGGCCGACACCTCTTTTTGAGTTGTCTTAGCTTCCGTTTGGGCAGTTTCCAAGACTTTGAGGCTCTCTATCTTGCGATGTTCAAGAAACTCGTATATGTCGCCGCGGAACTCGTGTATTTGGTGGTCGCGGAACTCGTAAATGGTGTCGGTAAGTCCTTCCAGAAAATCGCGGTCGTGCGAAACCACAACAAGGGTGCCGGTGTATTGCATCAGGGCGTTTTTGAGCACGTCCTTCGAGTCCATGTCCAGATGGTTGGTAGGTTCGTCGAGCACAAGCAGGTTGGTGGGCGTAAGCAGCAGTTTGGCCAATGCCAGACGGGCTTTTTCGCCACCAGAGAGAACTTTCACCTTTTTGTCGATGTCGTCGTCGCCAAACAGAAAACCGCCGAGAATTTTGCGCATTTTGGGACGTATGTCGCCCACCGCCACGCGGTCTATGGTTTCGAATACGGTGGCTTCGCCGTCGAGCAGGGCGGCTTGGTTTTGGGCAAAATATCCTATCGTAACTTGGTGGCCGGGCTTGTATATGCCGCTATAGTTGGTTATTTCGCCAACAATTATCTTGGCAAGGGTGGATTTGCCTTCGCCGTTGCGTCCCACAAAGGCGGTTTTGGTGCCTTTCAGTATGGTAAGATCTATGTTGTTGAGCACGTGGTTGTTGCCGTAGGCTTTGCTCAAGTGTTGCATCTCCACCACAATTTTTCCGGAATGGGGTGCGGGCGGAAACTGGAACCGTATGCTTTCGGTGCTCACATCGTCGATGGTTATGCGGTCCATGTGTTCCAGCTGTTTTATGCGGCTCTGCACCTGCTTGGCTTTTGTGGCTTTGTAGCGGAAACGGTCTATAAAGCTCTGTATCTGCATTATTTCGCGTTGCTGGTTGGTGAGTGCCGCCATCTGCGAGGCACGGCGTTCCTGCATCAGCTCCACGTAACCCGAGTAAGAGGCTTTGTAGTCGTATATACGGCCAGCCGTTATTTCTATTGTGCGGGTGGTGATGTTGTCCAAAAAAGCTCTGTCGTGCGACACCAGCAGAACTGCCCCTTTGTATGTGGCAAGCTGGCTTTCGAGCCACTGTATGGATTCTATGTCGAGGTGGTTTGTGGGTTCGTCGAGGAGAAGGAAATCGGGGTGGCGCAGAAGTATTTTGGCCAATTCCACGCGCATTTGCCATCCGCTGCTGAATTCGGTTATTGCCCTGTCGAAATCGCTGTGGCGGAAGCCGAGTCCCAGCAGTACTTTTTCGGCCAGCTCCCTGCGGTTGTTGCCTCCGAGCATGGCAATACGTTCCATACACTCGTGGTGGCGGTTGAGCAGTTTTTCGTAGTCGGAGCTTTCGTAGTCGGAGCGGTCGGCTATCTGTTGGGTAAGGTGTTGTAGCTCATTTTCCAGTTGGTCGATATGTGCAAAAGCTGTCAAAGCCTCGGTCAGCACGCTCATGGTGCCGTTGGGAATCATCTCTTGAGGCAGGTAGCCTACAGACTGGTCTTTGGCAATGGTGATGGTACCGGTTTCGGGGGGCTGTTGTGCGGCAATGATTTTCATCAGAGTGGATTTGCCGGCGCCGTTTTTGCCCACGAGGCCAATGCGGTCGCGGTCAGCGATGTTGAAGGTAACATTGTTGAAAAGGTCGGTGCCGGTAAATTGCACCGAAACGTTGTTTACAGCTATCATTTTGTGTTGTACATAAAAAGCGAAAGAGCCGCAGAGGCTCTTTCGCATATCTTTTTGTTCAGTTGTTAACTACTCAAGTTCGAACATTACAGGCAGGTTGAACTGTACACGAACGGGTTTGCCGCGCTGTTTGCCGGGTTTCCATTTTGGCATGTTGCGCACTACGCGGATAGCCTCGTCGCCGCAGCCGCCGCCGATGTCGCGGAGAATCTTGGGATTGGCTATGGAGCCGTCTTTTTCGACCACGAAAGTTACAAACACACGTCCCGTTATGTTCTGCTGTTTGGCCAATTCGGGGTAGTTGATACTTTTCTGGAGGTATTTGTATAGTTCGGCTTCGCCACCGGGGTATTCGGGAGCGTCTTCCACAACTATAAAAATTTCTTCCTCTTTTTTTTCTTCCTCTTTGTCTTCAATAACCGGAGCTACATAAGCCTCTTGGGCAGCGTTGGCATTGTCGCTGGCGTCGATAGGCAGAGCTTCGTTTTCGATAACCTTGTCATCTGCAACAATTTCGAAATCGTTGGTTGGTGCAGCGGGTTCGGGAGAGATCGGAAGAGCACACGT
>ERZ842401.2565-NODE-2565-length-24169-cov-6.978850_pt1 | contig 24169 bp, 9 predicted proteins | sample MGYA00521270_ERZ842401 | MGnify/ENA primary metagenome ERZ842401 (study PRJEB31892, sample SAMEA3878208) | bioreactor metagenome | biome: Moose rumen | place: Sweden | collected 2011-10 | study: EMG produced TPA metagenomics assembly of the PRJEB12797 data set... | reverse complement strand
TGGCTCCCTTGGGGAAATGCTCACCGTTGGGTAAAAGTCTGTATCCGTGGCACTTGCCTCCGGTAACCACTTTCAGAGTGGACGGCACGGGCGGCAGCTGCTCCACGTGGAGCGGAAATGCGTAAAAGGTTGAGGGGGTGTCTTTTGCAAGGCCGTCGGCAGTGAGGGTGAGGGCTGGGGAGTGTATTTCAAGACGGCCGCGCACGGCAGTGGCGGTGTATGTTCCTGCCACAGGCACGGGAGGGGTTTCCACATGCTGGGCATGTGTTATAAAAACCGTTGCAAATATCAACGTAACCGATATTATGGCAGCCTTGTGATGCATTAGTATTTTTTTGCAAAGATACGAAAAAAAATGATACTTCGCATCACTCATAAATGCCACCACAAAAAAAGGCCGCACTTTACAGGTGCGACCTTTAATATGACATAATTCCGTTTCTATTTCAAAAAACTCAGCAATATACCTGCTGCCACTGCCGAACCCACAACGCCTGCAACGTTGGGACCCATGGCGTGCTGCAACAGGTAGTTGGTTTTGTCGTATTCCAAGCCCACGTTGTTCGACACACGCGCACTGTCGGGCACGGCGCTAACGCCGGAGTTGCCGATAAGCGGGTTGATTTTGTTGTTGCCTTTCAGGAACAGGTTCATGAATTTAACGAACAGCACACCGAAAGTGGTGGCCACTATGAACGACGCTGCTCCCAAGCCAAAAATCAGTATCGATTTGGGGGTGAGGAACTTGGTGGCCTGTGTGGAGGCTCCCACAGTTATACCTATCAGTATGGTGGCAATATCCACAATGGGACCAGAGGCCGTGTTGGCCAGACGTTTGGTTACACCACTCTCTTTCAGCAGGTTGCCGAAGAAAAGCATACCCAACAGAGGCAGACCGGTAGGCACCACAAAACAAGTGAACAGCACTCCCAATATCGGGAAGGTGATTTTCTCCAGTTTCGACACCTGACGTGGCGGTTTCATACGGATAACGCGCTCTTTCTTGGTGGTGAGCAGTCGCATGATTGGCGGCTGTATAACAGGCACCAAGGCCATATACGAGTACGCCGACACCGCTATGGCACCCATGAGGTCGGGAGCCAGCTGCGACGAGATAAATATGGCTGTGGGACCGTCGGCACCACCGATAATGCCTATTGCGCCGGCTTCGGCGGGAGTGAATCCCAATCCCAGAGCGGCCATGTAGGCGGCAAAGATACCCACCTGTGCGGCTGCACCGATAAGCATCAGTTTGGGGTTGGACAAAAGTGCCGAGAAATCCGTCATGGCGCCTATGCCAAGGAATATCAGCGGCGGGTACCAGCCGTTCTGCACGCCGTGGTACAATATGTTCAGCACACTGCCGGTTTCGTAAATACCGGTTTTCAGGCCGGGGAAGAAAGGTATGTTGCCTATTATCATGCCAAAGCCAATTGGTATAAGCAACAGTGGTTCAAACTCTTTGGTGATGGCAAGGGTGATAAACACCAAGCCTATCAGAATCATAACAAGGTGGCCTATCTCGAAATTAGCAAACGCAGTATAATGCAGGAACTGCATCATCTGGGTCTGCATAAAATCCATAAAGCCGCCTGTACTCTCAGCTAAAGTAACCATATCCTTTTATTCTCCTATCGTTACTAAAACATCGCCTTCCATAACCGAGTCGCCCTGAGCCACTTTCACAGCGGTTACGGTGCCGGTGTAGTCCGATTCTATGCTGTTTTCCATCTTCATGGCTTCGAGCATAAGCACGCTCTGGCCTTGGGTTACCTTGTCGCCAACTTTCACATTCACCTTGAGTATGGTGCCTGGCAGCGGCGAGGTGATGGAGTAGCTCTTGCCCGAAGTGCTTGCGGGTGCGGCTGCTACGGGTTTTGACACGGTAGCGGCCGGACGGGGCTTGGGGGCTGTCTTGCGAAGTTCTTTATCTACAGTTACTTTATACGGGGTGCCGTTTACCGACAACGATATCTCCTGACCCTCCACTTCGTTGATCTCAACGTCGTAGTGGGTGCCGTTTATTGCTAATTTATAATTTTTCATCTAATTGCTTATTTTAAAAAATTAAACTAATGCCTTCTGTGTCGTATGTTGTTGAAATTGTTCTGGTTCATGTTGTAGAACTTGGCATTCCACGGGGTCCACGGGCGTTCCACCGACTTGATTGTTATCACTGTATTCTCTTCGTCGTGCAGCTCTTCGTTGTACAGATAAACGGCTGCAGCGATAACGGCGTCGATTTCACCGGAATGATCCACATTTTCCACAGCCTTGCTAACGTCGCCACCCTGTGCCATGGCAGCTTTGGCGGCACGGCGTTTCTGCAGATAGGAGAGGAAACGGCCATACTGTGTGAAAATTATTGCCAACGACAGCAACACCAAAAACACAACCGATACGGCTGCCACGGTAAGACCCACACCTATGGGGTCTTTGCTGGCTATCACCTCGGCTTTTTTGGGCTTGCGGTAGTTCAACACATTGGCTTTTACAACATTGGAGTCAACAACAAGGTTCTCAATACCATCGCGCACGTCGAACACGGCAACGGTGTAGCCTAACGGGTTTTGACCTGTTACACGCAGCTTGCCATGATCTGTCTCAAAGGCGTTGCAGATACCAGGAAAACGCACCTCGTTAAGATGTTTCAGTTTTCCGCAAGGGGTGAAAAACATCGCACGGATAATGGAGCTGTCGCTGTTGGCGGCCAGATAAACTATCCTGCCGTCGATTATCTCCACCGACTGGGGACGGTATATTTTTGTGAGTTCATGAACACCGGCCACAATATCCACCGTGTCGCTTACCATGCGTTTGGGTGTGCCGTTGGCGTCCACAATGATGTCAATGCTGTTGTCCACATCGTTCACCACGGCAAAAATATCTCTGCCGCCGTCGAAGTAGTGGGCCACTTTCTGCGGCTGCATCGATGCCTTTGCGTCGGGTTTCATGCCTGGTTGGGGCACACCCATGCAATGGCCGTCGGTGCCGTCGGGCTGCTTAGCTTGCGCAGGAGCAGGTGCCTGTCCATCATGGTGATGATGATGGTCTTGCTGCGCATATCCGACGGTTGCGGCAAAGGTGGCAAGCAATCCTATAAATAAAACTTTTTTTAACTTGTTCATCGTAGTAGTTTTACGAATATTTTTTCGGTTAGCTCTTATTTAGCGGCTCTTTCGCCTTCTTTACAGCAAGGTTTCTTCTCACCTTCTTTGCAACAAGGTTTGTCGCCTTTTTCACCTTCTTTACAGCAGGGTTTGTCACCCTCTTTGCAGCATTTTTTTGCGCAAGCCTCTTTGCAGTTGGGGACACAGCCTTCGCAACCTTCAACGCAGTTGGCGCAGTTGGCGGCGGCGCACACGCTGTCCTTGCATTCGCATTTCACAGCCTCATCGGCTTTGGCTTTGCAGTTGGAGCAAACGCCACATTCGCAGGTGCATTCGGGGCAGGTGCACTGTTCGGGAGTGCAGCCTTCCACACAGGTGCATTCCTCGCTGTCGCAGCATTTGGCTGCGGGTTCTTCGGTGGCGGTGTTGTTGTTGCCACAGCTAACAGTCATTACTAAAGCAAAAGCGCTTACTAATCCGGAAAATATTATTTTATTCAGTTTCATATCTTTATTATTTTTAAATGTTTAATATTTAATGAATTGTCAATTATAAATTACTAATTACTAACTCTTAATTACTAACTAATTACAGTGGAATGTTGGAGTGTTTTTTGGGCGGGTTGGCCTCTTTTTTGGTGATAACCGAACGCAGGGCGCGGATAACGCGGAAACGGGTGTTGCGCGGCTCGATAACATCGTCGATATATCCGTATTTTGCTGCGTTGTAAGGATTTGCAAACTGGTAGTTGTATTCCTTAACTTTGGTTTCGATGAATTTTGCTTTTTCTTCGGGGTCGGTTATCTCTTTCAGCTGACGGCCGTAGAGCACTTCGGTAGCTCCTTCGGCACCCATCACTGCTATCTGGGCCATGGGCCACGAGTAGTTGATGTCGCCACGCAACTGTTTGCAACTCATCACTATATGAGCTCCGCCGTACGATTTACGCAGGGTAACGGTGATTTTAGGCACTGTGGCCTCACCATATGCAAACAGCAGTTTTGCACCGTGAACAATAACTCCGCCGTATTCCTGACCTGTTCCGGGAAGGAATCCAGGAACATCCACCAACGTTACCAGAGGTATGTTGAACGCGTCGCAGAAACGCACAAAACGGGCGCCCTTGCGCGAAGCGTTGATATCGAGCACACCGGCCATTTTGCAGGGCTGGTTGGCCACAATACCAACGGCCATTCCGTCGAAACGGGCAAAACCAACAACGATGTTGGGGGCATATCTCTCGTGGATTTCAAGGAACTCGCCATCGTCAACAATGCCGTGGATTATCTCTTTAACGTCGTAGGGGGCATTGGGGTTTTCGGGAATAATGGAATTGAGGCTGTCCTCCAAACGGTCGATGGGGTCGCTGGTGGGAACATACGGGGGTTCCTCGAAATTGTTCGAAGGCAGGTAGCCAACGAGCTTGCGTATCATGGCAATAACGTCTTCTTCGGTATCGCCCACGTAGTGTGCCACGCCCGATTTTGTGGTGTGTACCATGGCTCCGCCGAGGTCTTCCACCGACACGTCTTCGCCGGTAACGGTTTTCACCACCTTAGGACCGGTAAGGAACATGTAACTGTTCTGTTTGGACATCAGTATAAAGTCGGTGAGAGCCGGCGAATACACGGCGCCGCCTGCGCAGGGGCCGAAAATAGCGGAAATCTGAGGAACAACGCCAGAGGCAAGGATGTTGCGCTCGAAAATCTCGGCATAGCCGGCCAACGAGTTGCATCCCTCTTGGATACGTGCTCCGCCAGAGTCGTTAAGGCCGATAACGGGCGCGCCCACCTTCATGGCTTGATCCATCATCTTGCAGATTTTCAGCGACACTGTCTCGCTCAGCGAACCGGCAAATACCGTGAAATCCTGTGCAAAGACGTACACCAGACGTCCGTCGATGGTACCGTAGCCGGTAACCACGCCGTCGCCCATGTACGACTGTTTCTGCATGTCGAAATTGGTACAACGGTGTTGAACAAACATGTCGAATTCTTCAAACGAGCCTTCGTCGAGCAGCATGGTGATACGCTCGCGGGCGGTGAGTTTGCCCTGCTGGTGCTGCTTGTCGATGCGCTGCTGGCCGCCGCCCATCTTGGCTTCTACCCTCTTGTCAAGGAGTTCTTTTACTTTTTCTTCAATTGCCATTTTATATGTATTTTGTTTTATTTGTTTATAATGTTTGCCTCCCGACTGTCCTTAGCGGGCAGCCTTCCGACAAAAAAATTCAGTCTTTGGAGCAGAACTCGGTGAGTACGCCAAGTGTTGATTTGGGGTGCATAAAGCCGATGTTAAGACTCTCGGCGCCCTTGCGCGAAGTCTTGTCTATCAGGCGGACACCTTTGCTTTCGGCCTCTGCAAGGGCCTCGCTGGAGTTCTCCACGGCAAAAGCTATGTGGTGCATGCCGCCGCGTCCACCGTTGTTTTCGATAAATTTGGCTATGGTGCTGTCGGGCGAGGTGGCCTCAAGAAGCTCTATCTTTACTTCGCCTATCTTCAGAAAAGCGGTTTTTACTTTCTGGTCCTCAACCACTTCGGTTTTGTAGCACTTAAGGCCCATCACGTCTTCCCAATAGCGTATTGCCTCTTCCAAGTTGGGAACGGCAATGCCGATGTGTTCTATATGTGTTGCGTTCATTATATTGACATTTAAATATTTATAATTACGTCTGTTTAAGAAAACAGATTGCAAAGATACGTTTTTTCCACGAGAAAAACAAATATTTTTTTGAAAAAGGACGTCAAAACTTCCCACACTCCCACACAAACAATAAACGGCGTCCTTTCACGTTATGAAAATGACAAAATGGAAACAACAACCTCAAGCATTTCGCACCTCAGTGCCCTCGACGAACTCCTCGCCATGGAGCACAACCACGAGCTTTCGGCCTACAGCCGCTCACTCTCTGCCGAGAATATCAGCGGACGGGTGTGCGAACCCGACATCAAATATCCCATCGCTCTTGCCGGCTCCGACTACAACGCACTCAACGACCTCATAGTCACCATCACCTACCAAACCGACGGCGACGAGCTCGAAAATTCCTTCGAACCCGGCCAGCCGGTTTCTTTCTTCCACCTCTCGCCCGACCGCACCGCCATTGTGGAACTGCCACACATCTGTTTTGTGGACAGCTACCGCGAAGGCACCCTACGTATAGCCATCCCCACCCGCAAAGTTCTCTCTTCGTTGCAGGACAAGGCCATGCGGTTCCCTCTCGGCATCCGCACCGCCGTCGACGACACCTCTTATCAGGTGATGCATAAGTCGCTACTTGCCGCCATGCGTTCGACTAACGAAAAATTTATCCGCTTGCGCGACACCCTTATCGGTAACCTGCAGCCGAGTTTCCGCCACATGCCTCCCGTGTCGCTTCCATGGCTCAACGCCAGTCAGAACAGTGCCGTTTGCAAGGTGCTTTCAGCAATGGACGTGGCCATATTGCACGGACCACCTGGCACCGGCAAAACCACCACCCTTGTCGAAGCCGTTATCGAAACGCTGCGGCGCGAAAATCAAGTTCTCGTATGTGCTCCGAGCAACGCCGCCACCGACTGGATAAGCGAACAGCTGTACAAACGCGGCCTCAACGTGCTTCGCATAGGCAACCCACTGAAAATCAGCGACGAAATGATGGCATGCAGCTACGAGCAACGCTACGCCGACCACCCGGACTACATCGAGCTGTGGAACATACGGCGCACCATCCGCGAGACCTCAGCCGGCAAACAGTCGCAACAGCAGAAAAAACATCTGCAACAGCTGCGCCGACGGCAGATAGAGCTTGAGATAAAAATCAACAACGACCTTTTCGAGCAGGCAAGCGTAGTAAGCTGCACGCTGATAGGCAGCGGATACCACATAATGGAGCACCGGCATTTCGGCACCGTGTTTATCGACGAAGCTGCCCAAGCTCTGGAACCGGCCTGTTGGACACCCATCCTACACGCCGACCGCGTAGTGCTTTGCGGAGATTTTCAACAGCTCCCGCCAACGGTGAAATGTGTAGAAGCCGCACGCAGTGGTCTCTCCACCACTCTTATGCAACACGTGGCTCGCACCAAGCCCACAAGCATAGCCCATCTAAACATCCAATATCGCATGAACCGACTGATTATGGATTTTCCATCACAATGGTTCTACAACGGAAAACTCATCGCCGCCCCCGAAGTGGCCAACCGCACCGTACACCTTATGGACACCCCGCTAACGTGGATAGACACCTGCAACTGCGGTTTCGCCGAAAGGCAGAACAAAAGCCTCAGCCGGCTCAATGCCGAAGAGGCACGACTGGTGGTGCATACTCTGTGCGACTATATAAACATGATTGGCATCCAACGCATTGCCGACGACAACGTCGATTTCGGAATAATATCACCTTACCGCGCACAGGTACGAATGATACGGCGCCTTCTGAAAATGCAGCACTTCTATCGCCGTCTTCGCGGACAAATAAGCGTAAACACCGTCGATGGGTTTCAGGGTCAGGAACGCGACGTGATAGTGCTAAGCATGGTACGCGACAACGACCAAGGACTGATCGGGTTCCTCGGCGACCTGCGACGTATGAATGTGGCGATGACGCGCGCGCGCATGAAACTCATCGTTATCGGCAACAGCGAAACGCTCTCGCACCACCGTTTCTACAACGCCCTTTACGAACATTTCAAAGAGCATGGGCAAATCACCGTCGTCCCCTCCCCTACCCCAAACCAAAGCGAACAATAGCAGCGCCAAACGCTCTAATCTCAACCAAAAATAAAAAACTCCCCGCCAAAAGGCGGGGAGTTTTCGTATCGGAGTATTTTCCGATTATCTAATTAGCAGTATGCTTCCTGTCTTGGTCTCAAGCCTGTCGGGATGTGAGGCAAGACGGTACTTAACAATGTACACATACGAGCCGGGCAGACACTTGTTGCCGTTGTGTGTGCCATCCCATACGCCGTCCACGTCGGTGCTCTCGTACACCAGCTGACCGCCACGGCTGTACACATGAATCTCGAATTCCACGATATTCAGGCCCGAAACCTTGAACACCTCGTTGGCGGCATTGCCATCGTGGTTGTCGGGTGTGAAGGCGTTGGGTATCCAAATCTCGCCACGACGGATGGGTATAATCACCTCCGTGGTGTCGGAACATGTGTTGGTGTCGTAAACAATCAGTATCACACGTATCGAGTCGTCGTCGGGAGCGGTGGTGTAGTAAGTCTGTTGTGTGTTTTCAACAACCTTGTCGTCGAACACCCACTTGTTGCCCGTAAGGGTTCCCATACTTACATCGGTAAAGCTGATCTGAGTGTTTGGCAGATCTACTATCGAAGGACTGTAGCGCATAATAGCCTGCAGTGTGTCTGGCGGTTTCACGTAAATCTGGGCTGTGCTTACGCAGTTGTGCGGATAGTGATCCACGGTAACTGTGTAGAAAGTGTGCACCTTAGGAGCCACTTTGATACGTGCCTGATTACGGAAGCGGTTCATCGAGGTGTCCACTGGATAAGTTTCCCAAATAATAGAGTTGGCGTCGGTGTTAACAAGCAGAACCAAGGAGTCGTTCTTACAGTAAGCACCCGAATCCACAAGCTCTACCACAGGGTAAAGCAGGCGGGTGAGATGCAACTCAACAAAACTGTCGCAGTCGCACAGCTGGCTACGCAACGTGTCGTAGTATGTGCCCGATGCGTTGCGGAACTCTTCGTTAAAGAAGTAACGGCTGTTCTCACAGAAAGTGTCGTAGATAACAGTCTCTATCCTCGGGCGGAATGTCAAATTCCAGATAATCACACTGTCGCAGCCGTGGGTGGTTTGGGTTACGTAAGTGTAGGTGCCAGGCATGGTGTTATCCAACGTGTCGCCATAGAAATATACCTTTGTCTCGTAGCAGGCCAACGAATCCACGCGGTTGAATATGGTATCCTGCACCACAAGGTTGAGCACCACCATACTGTCGCATCCCATGTTGGTTTGCAGCCACTGACGGTAGTATCCCGTTTCGTTGAACATGGTGTCGCCAACAAAGAATGTGTCTTGCGAGCAGATAACGGTGTCGATATAGGTGAACGCCGTATCTTTCACCGTAAGGTTCAGTGTGTAGATGGTGTCGCAAGCCTGTTCGTAGTGCTTACGGTCGATATAGATACCGGTGCTGTCGTAGTGTGTGCCACGGAACACAAGCGAGTCGAAAGCACAGATGGCTATTGTGGTGTCCTTATGTAGGCTGTCGAGCATTATCAAATTCAGTATCAGTGTGCTGTCGCAACCGTCTTTGGTGTAGAGGTTAGCCGAATAGGTGCCTGGACGTGTGTAGCTTACACCGCAGAAATTGTACGATTCGCCATAACCAATAGTGTCGTAGAAAGTCTCCGACGAACCACGGTTCACTATCACAGTGTAGCTTTCAACAAGGTCGCGGGTGAAGGAGATTTTTGCAAATCCGTTGCCAGAGTGACCAGTCTCGTTGCCATTGCCAGTGCTGTCGGGGAACAAAGTGTTGCCAGCCACGGTGCGAGCGTTGTTAAGATAGTATGCTTGCGGAACAGCATAAGTTACGGGGGTTGTGGCTCCGGCAACCCAGATGAAACCCGAACCGCCACCACCAGGATAGCATGTGGTCGAGTTACCGGACTTTCCGCCGCCGCCACCGTACCAGCCGCTGCCGCCGCCGGCACCACCAGTGCAAGCAGTGCCACTACCGCCGCCACCACCGTAGCCGAAGCCACCGGTCTGTCCATTAACATTTGTGCCAGCATTACTTCCATAAGCATTAGATCCGCTCGTACTACCGCTACCACCAGCAGCTTGTGTTCCGCCCTGGCCGTAGTATGTGGCTGCTCCTGTGTTGTTTCCAGCTGCTCCAGTAGTACCGCCTCCATAACCACCAACGTAGCTATAAGCGCCGCCACCGCCACCGCCGGCAACAATCACACGATTATTAACATCATTCTGGTTTACACGAATATCCGTTGCACCACCGCCACTACCGCCTTGATATGTGGACGAATAATTGTGGGTTCCGGCACTTCCGCCACCGTTGAAACCTCCCGGATATGCAACACCAGTGGTTGACTGTCCGGTGGCATCCATTCCCTTGCCTCCAACAAGAATGTACAGAACATCGCCAGGAGTTACAGGCAATGTGCCTTCGGCATAACCGCCTTTTCCTCCTGCATAGAATGATAACGAAGAGGAATAGCAGCCACGACCACCCTCGGCACCCCAAACCTGAATACGAACGCTATCCAAATAACTTGGAACAACAAACATTTGGGTGTCGCCTATAAACGAGTAGTTGATAGTGGTATCGCCAAGATGACGATAGTATGTTGTTGTTGTGTTGGGCATCACGGAGTTGCTCGGAACGGGTTGTGTGCAGGCCGAGTCGAGGAACCAAGGCTCGCCAGCGGGCAGTTCTACTACAGAGCCGGCGCATATAACCTTTTCGCCGCAGTAGTTGGCTGTTACGCTACCGCTCATATCCAAGAAAGTGCCGTCGCAAAGTGCGTCGTACAGACTGGTCATGCGATAAACGTGCGAGCCCATCGGCATAAAGGTGAGAATTTCCATATTGTTGTTGCACACACGGTCTGCTGTGTCGCCGTTCAAACGGTACACAAACGGAGGTGTACCGGTGAAGTTGATAACCACGCTCACTGTCTGGCTATCGCAGATATCCACAACATTATTTACTATTGTAGCTCTGGGACGCGGTTTCACAGTAACGGTGAACGATCCCTCAGCGGAGTAATAAGTGGTGGTTACCGTAGGAGTTACCGAAGCGCCCCAGATACGGCTTGTCAGCATTGGGTCGATATACCAAACTCTGTTGGGATCCAGCTGATAGGCCTGACCCTCGCATATTATGGGCTGGTCGCACACTATCACTTCGGCCAAGCCTTGCAAGTCAACCAAACGTGCCTCGCAGTATTGGTCGTACATCATATCCAAACGATATGCTGTGGACATGGTGGGCGAAACAACAACAGTGTCGGAGTAGCCGTTGCACATACGGTTCTGGCTTTCGCCGTTCAAACGGTAGATAAACGGAGCCACACCGGTGAAGTTTATTATCAGAGTGGTTGTTTGGCCAAAGCAGATGCTGTCGCCACCATAGATAGTAGCTTCGGGTTTCGGGTAAACGCGAACGGTATATGGTTCGAAACCGGCTCTGCCGATAGCTTTTATCCTTACATAGCCGTTACCGGAATGACCAGTTTCGATAGTGCTGTCGGGGGCAACAAACTGTTGGGTACCAGCAATAGTCTGAGCGTTTGTTAGATAACAGGCTTGCGTTATAATACGACCAGCCGGATAGTTTGCGGCTGTGGCCGAGGTATATACATATCCCGATCCCCCGCCGCCGGCTTTACAGGAATTACCATTTCCGCTTTGACCACCGGCGCCGCCCCACCAGCCGCCGCCACCTCCGCCGCCGCCAGCATTGGTACCTGTCTGTCCGCCATTACCGCCTTGACCAAAGGTTCCAGTACCACCCATAGCTCCTCCGTATGTGCCACCACATACGCCGCCTGCTATTTGGGTTCCACCTCCAGCTATGGCTTGAGCTGCGGTTGTTCCAATCCCGTCGGTACCGACAAGACCTCCACCGTCTCCAGCAGTAGATTCACTAGAATATCCCCAACCTCCTCCACCACCAGCAACGATAGCACGGGCATACAACGACTGGCTGTTCACTCGAATATCTGATGCACCACCGCCAGAGCCACCGCCAGAGCCGGAGTGGCTGTTATTACCAGTAGAACCGCCTCCATTGAAGCCTCCTGCAAGGTTAGCATTGGCTGCACCTACAGAACTCTGGCCTGCTCCTCCAACATAAACATACAACACATCTCCTGCAACGACTGGCATTTGACCCTCGGAATAACCACCAAGGCCTCCGCGAACAGATTGGTTACTGGAGTTATCTGTCCCCTTTCCACCTTCGGCTCCCCAAACTTGCATAAACACGCTGTCCACGCCGGCGGGAACGGTATACGACTGTGCCGAACCAGTAAACACAAAATTAGTATCGTATCCACCAGAAAGCATTCTGTAATAAGTAGTAGTGCTGTCGGGCTGTACCACATTGCCACCCACGGGTATAGTCATCAGAGAGTCGTAGAACCACAAGCCTGCGGGCAGTGTAACGCGATCGCTGGCGCAATAGGTTACGGTGTCGCAAACGGTTACCACTGCACGGCCTGCAAGGTCGCTAACTGTACCGGTGCAATACACATCGCTAACGCTTACAACAGTGTAAGTAGTAGTGCGACGGGGCAGTACTTTGACAATCTCTGTATAGTTGGTTGCTGTACGGTTGAAACGTTCACCGGACAAACGGTAGGTTATAGGTAAAGTGCCGGTAAATCTGAGCGTAAGAGAAACAGAGTCGTAGCTGTTGCAGATGTTGCCGCGTCCCGAAATGCTTGCCGAAGGACGAGGACGAACCGTTACCGTGAAAGCATTGGTATCTTGGTCGTAATAAGTGGTTGTCATCAAGGGCGAAACCGTATTGCCATTGACAGGGCGGGTAAGGAGGACATCCTCGTACCATGTACCTGCGGGCAGAGTTACCTGATCTTCGGAGCAGATAATAGGCTGGTCGCAAACTATAACGGTACGCTGGCCGGTAAGGTCAACAGGACGGCCTTCGCAATAGAAGTCGCGGAGATAGACCACTTCGTAAATGCCACTTACCGTAGGATAGATAGTAACTGTTTCGGAGCTCGAGTTGGCCACACGGTCCAGAACATCACCTGTCAAACGGTAGGTGAACGGAGCTGTACCTGTGAAGTTTATCGTAATATTAACGGCATTGTTCGTAGCGCTGTCGCATATGCGTGTGGTACCGGAGCTGAGACTTGCCGTTGGTGCGGTGTTCACTGCCACGGTATATACTGCTGCGCCGTGTATTCTTGCATGACCGTTGCCGGAATGCCCGGTTTCTGTACCGCCGTTCACCGCTTCAAAAGCAGAGTTGCCAGCTGTGGTAGAAGCGTTCGACATATAGTAGAAACTGCCGAGAGTACAGTTGGGATCTGACGATGTGTAAACAAATCCGGAGCCACCGCCGCCAGGATAGCAGGTTGACGAGCTTCCCGACTTGCCACCGCCGCCGCCGAACCAGCCGCCGCCGCCGCCAGCACCGCCAGTACATAACGTGCCTTCACCGCCATGACCGCCTTGACCAAACGAACCCGACTCTCCATTTACGTTAGAGGTTGCGTTAGTGCCGTAAGCAGAGCCGCTTGTGCTACCGCTACCGCCACCAGTTTGGGTTCCTCCCTGACCGTAGTATGTAGCTGCACCGGTGAGGTTGCCGGCAACGCCAGCAGTACCACCGCCGTGACCGCCTACGTAGGAGTAAGCACCGCCACCGCCGCCACCGGCAACAATGGCACGGGCTCCGAGTGTTGTGGAGTTAACACGTATGTCGGTGCCACCACCGCCACTACCGCCCTGGTAGGTGTACGAGGAGTAGGTGTGTTGCCCGGCATCACCGCCACCGTTCCAGCCTCCGGGGTAAGTCATCAGCGTGGAGCCTTGGGCGTCCATACCCTTGCCTCCAACATACACATACAATGTGTCGCCAGGGTTCACAGGCAGTGTGCCTTCGGAGTATCCGCCTTTACCACCGTTGTAGTAAGATGTAGCTGTGCTATAGGTGCCACGTCCACCTTCGGCACCCCATACCTGCAAATCGAGTTGGGTTACGCCGTAAGGCACCACATATTTCTGAACAGCACCAGTGTAGGTGAAATCAACAGTGCTTTCGGTGTAGTAACTTGTGGTTTGGGTTGGAGTAACAATGTTGTTGCTCGGTACTGGGCGGGTTAAGGCGCCATCGTAGTACCATGTGCTACCCGCAGGAAGTACTACAGTGTCGCCAGCACAAACCATGCGCTGATCGCAAACGGTAATCATCACAGTACGCGAAAGCGAAACAGGATCGCCATCGCAATAAGCATCGTAAAGACTTACAACTCCGAATACCTGAGTGTTTTCGGGCGAAACGCAAGCCACATCGGTGTTGAAATAGGATATTCTGTCGGTGGTGTCGCCAGTCAAACGATAGGTGAACGGAGCTGTTCCCGTAAATTCGAGACGCAGACAAGCCGAGCCGCCGCAGATAGATGTGTCGGGAGTAAGAATTGTTACTGTGGGGTGAGGATTAACCACAGCGGTGTGAGTTCTTACAGTATTGGTATAATAAATAGTAGTGGTATCCGGCACCTGAACGCGCGAAATTGGGTAGAGCATCAGCGGGTCGGAGAACCAGTTACGTGTAGAATCGAGGAATATGGTATCGCCGCGGCAAACCATTGTCTGACGGCATACCTCAACTGTAGCCAAGCCCGCATAGTCCATAGGATCGGCAGTGCAGTGGTTGTCGAACAGCTTGGTTATTCTGAAAGCGGTTATCATGGAAGGCAGCACGTAAACCGAATCGTGGTTGGAGTAGCAAACACGGTCGGCGGTGTCGCCGGTTATGCGATAGGTGAACGGAGCAGCACCTGTGAAATTAACATGCACATATACACCGTTTTGCCCACAAGCAGTGTCGTGAACAGAGATTGAACCGGTAGGACGACGGTCAACATTAACGGTGTACGAACCAGTAGAATAAACTGTAATTCTTGCATGGCCATGGCCTTCGTGACCAGTTTCGGTACCGTAAGCTGTATCGGGGAAGGAGTTAGAGCCTGAGATTGTCTGGGCATTATCGAGATAGAAAGCTGCAGTTGGCGTATAGTTCTGAGGTGCGTTGCTTGCAGTAGCAGAGGACCACACAAATCCAGAACCGCCGCCACCGCCACGGTCGTCATCGACAGAGCCATCGGGGTAAGAACCACCGCCACCGTACCAGCCACCGCCGCCAGCACCAGCATATCCATCGGCATAGAACAAGCCTGTGCCTCCTTTACCAAAAGTTCCTGGGTTGGCATTGCCACCTGTTCCGCCGGCAGTTTGTGTTGCACCACCACCGCCGGAACCGAAATTCTCGGTAGCTGATTCGCCAGTGAGACCACCACCTACTTTTCCAGGCTTTGACGAAGCTCCGTCGGAGCCACCGCCACCAGCAACGATAATACGGGAATACCAGTGGTCGGGCGTGTCGAAAGCTGCAGATCCAGCAGTGCCTTGCAACGAGATGTCGGTACCACCGCCGCCGCCTTTATATCCATAACGCGAACCGCCGCCGTTCCATCCACCCTGTACAAGAGTGGTCGAACCGGCATTGGTAGATGAGTTGCCACCGAAACCACCCACATTGACATAAAGAGTTCTGCCGGCCCAAGGCCCTATAGTATTTACAGAGCCAACGGAGTATCCGCCTTTTCCACCATAAGCCGATGACGAACGGTATCCGCCTTGTGCTCCCCACACTTCAAATTTCAGTGCGTAGCACGATTGCGGCACTTGGAAAGTCTGCGTTGAGCCGGTATAAGAAAAGTCGTATGCCATCTCGCCAGCCAAATAGAACGTCGTTGTGCTATCTATTGTTACGATATTATTAGACGGTACAGGACGAGTGCACGAACTATCGTAGAACCATGTGCCAAGTGGCAGATGTACGGTGTCGCCCTGGCACACAACACGCTGTCCGCAAATCTCCACAGTGGCTTCATTTTCCGGGAGCGGAATAATGCCGTCGCAGAGGGTGTCGTGAAGCATTGTAACATTGTAGCGCGAAGTCTGTGAAGGGCAGAGAGGTATCACAGCAGTGTCGTACCAGCTCATGCGGTCGGCCACATCGCCGGTCAAACGATAGGTGTAAGGAGCTGTGCCTGCAAACACTATCTGCAGATAAGCCGAATCGCCGTTACAGGAAGTAAGGTTACGGTTGATGAAACGTGCTGTGGGATGTGGTTTGATAACAATGGTGAGTTCGTAGGTCTGACCGCCGCGGATTGGCACACCAAAGTAAGTTACTGTGCGACGTGGCAGCAGGTCGGTAATATACATACGACGGGTGAGGTTGCGGTCGCTGTACCAGTAATAGCCTTGAGGCAGCGATACCGAGTCGCCGGCGCAAACCACCATCTGTCCACAACGGTAAACAATACCGATACCGGTAAACTGTGCCCTGCCGCTTACGCAGTTGCCATCGTGCAACATTGTAAGACGGTACGTGGACAAGGTGTCGGGGGTGAGATAGAGAATCTGAGAATAGTTGTACGACACACGGTCGGCTGTGTCGCCAGTGAGGCGGTAAGTGAAGGGCGCCGTACCGGTGAAAGTTAGCAGTACACGTGCGGGCATGGAGTCGCAAGTGGTGTCCATGCCATGAATTGTGGCTGTCGGTTTGGGATTTACGGTAACAGTGTATGATGATGCTGGGAATAAAATTGAATCGGAGTAATAAATGATACGTGCAAAGCCATCGCCAGAGTGGCCTGTTTCTGTGCCACCATTGGGTGCCGGGAATGCTGTGTTGCCAGCCACTGTACGGGCATTGGAAAGATAACGGGATGGTGTAAGCAGACAACCTGAAGGATAGTTCGATGCTGTGGATGAGGTGTAAACATAACCTGATCCACCGCCTGCAGAGTTTCCGCTACCGCCGCCATACCAACCGCCGCCTCCGCCACACACGGTGCTGCCAGAGATTGTGGCTGAAGCGCCAACCCCAAAGGCCGGATTACTGAAATTGGTGAAATTGTTATTACCCGCCGATGTCTGTGTTCCTCCAGTTCCCACTGTACCAGAGACACCAGAAGTACCGCCACCATGGCCAGCAGTGTATGCGATTCCGCTGAAATACAAGTTGCCACCGCCACCACCAGCAACAATAACCCTTGCATACAAAGAGTTAGAGCCAACACGGATATCGGTAGCACCGCCACCGCCACCTCGTGGTGTACCATTCTCATAACCATTGCCGCCGCCATTCCAACCGCCTTGGGTTATCTGCGATCCAGAAGATGTAGCCGAAGTGCCATGACCTTGGCAGCCCACATTAACATATAGTATGTCGCCACCTGTTACAGCCATGCGACCTTCGGAGAATCCTCCTCTACCTCCCATATTTGACGGGCCGCCATCGCCACCTTGGGCACCCCATACCTGAAGTGTTACAGTATCGATGCCAAAAGGCACTACAAACTGCTGAGATGAACCGCAACTGCTGAAAGTAGCTGTATCATCGTAGGATATGGCAGGAGTGTAGTAAGTGGTTGTAGTGGTTGGTGTTACCACATGTCCACCCACGGGACGGGTATAGAAGCGGTCGTAGAACCAAATCTTGTTGGTTGGCAAAACCACAGAGTCACCAACGCAGATTATGGGCGAAGTGCAGACTTTAACATCGTAAACGCCGTTGCGGTCTTGGTACTGGCCTTCGCAATACACATCGCTGAGCGACAATATGCGGTAAACTATACTACCGCTGGGGCACAGACGCAGGGTTGTGCTGTTGCTGTTGCAAACACGGTCCACAGTATCACCGGTCAAACGGAAGTGGAACGGTGCTGTGCCGGTAAAGGTTATGAGGATATTTACACAACCGCCGTCGCAAATGCTGTCGGAGCCTGTAGGTATAGTTGCCGTTGGACGAGGATAAACCACGGCTTTCAGCGAAGAACCGTCAAGACTGTTGTAGTACATGGTTGTTGTTGTGGGATGAGCCACATTGCCCTGAACGGGATTGGTGTAGCTCGAGTTGGTGAACCATGTTCCGGAGGTGAACACTACCGAGTCGCCGTTACAGATATTCTGTTCGCCGCAGATGTTCACCAGCGCGCGTCCGGTAAGGTTGCCAGGTATGGCCTCGCACACTTCGAAACGCAGATAGGTGAGATGATAATAGGTAGATGCCGTCGGGGAGACGGTTATGTATGCTGTGTCGCTATTGGACACACGGTCTTGAGTGTCGCCGCTAATTCTATAATAATAAGGAGCTGTACCGCTGAATACCACCATCAGTCGGGCACTTTCGCCGGCACAGATAGTTGTGTCGCCGCTTATGTGAGCCATAGGTGTTGGCTTGGGCTGAACAAGGTATGGTTGCAAATGACCGTTGTAAGTGGTGTAAACCCACAACGGACGCTGGTCGGCGTAAACAATGCTGTTTGCCACCGGGAAACGGAAAGTGGAGTCGTAATACCATGCAAAGCCTGCGGGCAGACGCAGCGAGTCGTACATACACGGGGCTTCGGGGAATATATTATAAGGTATAAGGGCTTGGGCTATGAAACAGCCAGAGCAAACGGCACGTACTTCCATGGTGTCGTGCAGTTCGCTGTAAACTATACCGGAAATTTCGCCTGTGGAAGGATTGATTGACAGACCCTCTGGCAGGTTGTTGCAGAAGAACGTGCAGCCGTTGCTGTACTGTGTCGTGGCAGGCATTATGCTTATCTGCCTACCCGTAGTGTCGTTGAGTGTAACGGGATTGTAGGTAAATGTGGCACTCACCTGTGGCAGAGCCGTTATGTTGAGCGGCACAACCTTGCGCACACTGTCCTTAACAGCTATGGCAGTAACGGTGTCCACTCCCAGAGGAACGCCCACGTTTCCAGTGATATTGGCAACCAAAGGATTGGAAGAATGCCAGTTGACGTTGTACAACGTGCCCACGTTGAAACAGGTGTTAACGTTGTCCACATGATTGGTGGGGTTGGTCTCGTCGAGGAAAACTGGGGTTGCAGCCAATATTGCTATAGTGTTGTTTACCAAAGAGGTAGGACGCGGGTACATACCTGCCTCAGTGGTGAAATAGGTTGCCGATGGATTAAATGAGCCGTTTGTGAGATACGAGGTGCGGCTAGCGTATGTGGCGCTATTGTTATTATAGTACCAGTTGGGCATCGGGCACATCAAACTGTCGAAATAACTGCCCGTCGGAGCATAAGAATAACCGTCGATACCGCCCTTGTATGCGCCGGAGCAATTCACGTAACCGGCGTTGATATTATATTGTGTGTATGCATTGCTCGACGAGTAGGTGTAGCCCGAGATACCGCCGGCATAGTTGGTGGCGGTAACGGAGCCAGAGTTGATACATCCGCGCACATACGCCGGATAGCTCGAATAACCATAGTTGTAGCCGCAGATACCGCCCACATAGTTGGTACCTCTTACCGAACCTATATTGGCGCACTCTTGCGTGTAAGCGTTGTAGCCGCTGGAAGTGTAACCGTTTCGGCCAACAATACCGCCCACGTAATCGCTACCGGAAACATTTCCGGCGTTGGCACACGACAATATATATGGAGCATAGCTGGCTGTGGAGGTCGACGTTCCTTGGTGGAAACCTGTTATACCACCCACATAGTTAGTACCGCGAACATTACCATAGTTGTTACATTTCCTTGCGGAACCGCAATAGTAATATTTTTCACCAACAATACCGCCGGTCATATATGCAGTAGATGTTACATCGCCATAGTTGTTGCAGCTGTCTATAACATAGGTATTGCTAACCGTGGTACCGTAGTTGAAACATCCCACAATACCGCCTGTTCCATATCCAGCACTGGCTATGGAAGTTCCTGTGTAAGTGGACGAAACATCACCGTAGTTGTTGCATCCAGAAACGATACCGTAATAATACATATAACCTGCAATACCGCCAACGCCATAGCTGCTTCCATCCACATCTCCATAGTTATTGCAGAAACGCACACGGCAATAACCCGTGTAACCGGATATACCACCCACATAATAGGACGAGCCTGTTATATCACCGCTGTTAGTACAGTTGCGTATTTCGTAAATGCTTGTTAGTGAACTTTGCCCGCTATAATAATAACCTGCAATACCACCAACGTAATATGAACCCGACACATCGCCGCTGTTGGTACAGTTTTGGATAAACTGCTGATAATACATATAACCCACAATGCCGCCAGTGCCGTATGTACCGGTAACGTCGCCAGTGTTGGCACAGCCTTGTATGTAGCCATAATAATATTTGTATCCGGCAATACCGCCAACGTAACATGACGTAGAACTAACATTACCCTCGTTGCGGCAGTTCACAATAGTGTCGTAGTAATATGGATATCCGATAACACCTGCCGAATAAGAAGATGCAGTAACATTGGCAAAGTTACCGCTGTTGCGTACCGAGCCATAGTAGTAGATACCGCCAGCAACACCGCCAGTGTAGCTCGAACCCTGGACCGTGCCATAGTTCTCGCAGCTGTCGATAGAACAATTGTAGTAGCCGTAGCCCAATATGCCGCCGTGGTAAGTGTACGAAGTATTGGCGATGGTGGCATAGTTTTTCAGATTGTAAAGTTTGGTATAGTTGGCGTAACCCACAATACCGCCGGTATAACTGCCACCAGTGATGCTGCCTCTAAGGACAAGATGGTGTATCTCGGCCCTGTCGGAAGCCGTAGCCCCCAAAACATAACCGAACAGACCTTGGTATTGGGTCGTTGTATTGATGGTTACGTTGCTGATAACCTTGTTGTTACCATCGAAATGTCCAGCAAAGGGTGTTCCCGCCGTGGCACCGATGGGGTTCCATGGGTTAAAACCCGACATATCAAGGTCGCGCACTACTTTGAAATACAATCCGGCGCAATTGATTCCCAGATTCACGAAATCGGCAAGGGAGTCCAACGTTGCGGGGTTACAAATCAGATACGGGTCGGCTTGTGTGCCGCTGCCGCCACAGAAAGTGGGCATAGAGAGCGGACGCACATTTATATGTTTTTCTATGGAGTCGGTGGCACCTGTCATACGGCACCATGTTGCTGAAGTGCCCAACAGTGTCGCCGCCTGACCGGTTATTGAAATGATTAGCGGACATGCGGTCTGCCACGAAACGTTATTGTTTGTGCCCACTGTGAAGTTTGTCTGAACCACGCCAACATTCTCGCCATTGACAAGGAATATTGGCGTTGCTGCCAGTTTGGCTTCCATGTTGCCTGTTATGCCATTGGGAATGGGATACAAGCCTGTCGGCCTTGTGAAATATGTCGCAGAAGGCAACACTGTGGCACCCAAAACCAAATCGTTTGTGGTTTTATTCTCGGTGGAGGCAGCAGTAGTACCATATACCATGGTTGTGGGACACATCTGCTCGTCGTAGTAGTTGGTGGTGCCGGCACCGTAGCCGGATATTGCGCCTTTATTGGTATATGTCGCACCTCCGGTTACATTGTTTACATTAAGGTTATTAGTAAGATAAGAGCTGCCTCCAACATTGTAGCCGGAAATACCGCCTACATAGTTGCCGTTGGATGTTACCAAACCACCGTTGAGGTTATATCTGACATAAGCGCCGGTGGTATTGTATCCGCAAATACCGCCAGTGTAGGAACTTGTAGAAGTGCAAATAACATCGCCAGAGTTGGAGTTGTATTGACAATAAGTATAATAAAGGTAACCGGCTATTCCTCCATTGTAGAGGGAGCCGGAGGTTACCTCGTTGGCGTTGCAGCAGTATTCGATGTAGTTATATGACGATGACGTACCATAAGAATATCCCACAATACCGCCGGTGTAATAGCCGCTGGCACTTGTTACAGTTCCTCTGTTCACGCATCGGCGCACAATGTTATCGGTACGCATATCACCCACAATACCACCACAATAATAGCCCGAGCCGTTTACGCTTGTTTTGTTTATGGAAGAATCAATAATGCAGTACGAGAACGCCTGTCCTGCAACACCTCCGGTGTAGTAATATCCCACCACGTTGCCATTGTTTACACAGCTGTGTATCTCCGAACGGTCGCTGGCCGAATTGCCTGAGATATAACCAACGATACCGCCTGTGTAATACTGCGAACTGTTGGACAGGATGCCATTGTTGACACATCCTCGGATAATGGTACCGTTGCCAGCCACGCCGACAATACCGCCGTGATAGTATTGAGCACCGGTAAGAGCACCGTTATTAACACAATATTCGATAAGTGAGTTTGTTGCAGCTCCAACAATACCACCATGACGTTGGGCGGCGCCAGAGACGTAGGCGTTGTTTGTACAATGTCGTACGGTGCTGTTTATAACCGAACCCGCTATCGCGCCAGTGCTGTCGCCACCGGAGATGTTGCCGTCGATGGTAAGGGAGTCGATATATCCACCAATCACGGTGCCGAACAGACCACGGTTGGGGGATGTGTTGTTGGCCATCACAAGGGTGTTGATAGAGTGGTTGCCCCCGTAATATGTGCCACGGAAAGGAGTGGCTGGAGTGGCTCCAACGGGGGTGAACACCCCTTGGGTCATTGTTATGTTAACCATTTGGCGGAAATAAATTCCGTTGAAAGGAACTCCCATATTGACGTATGTGGCAAGGTCGCGAAGATCTTGCTCGGAGCATATACGGTAGGGGTCGGCTTGGGTGCCATTACCGCCGCAGAAAGTTGCACCATAAAGCAACGAGGTTTTTTTCCAACTGCTGTAGTCGTTGTTTCCGCAAACGGAACGCACATAAACATCATATACCGTCCCTGCTGTGAGGCCAGCAAGAGTATATGTAGGAGTGTTGTTCACAGTAACGCGTGTGCCAGTGCCTTGAGTGAAACCCTGCGGTCCATATTCCACCTCCCACTGTGTAGCGGTGCCGCATTCTAACCAAGTAACGGTGCTGCCTGCCACAGCAAGGTTGTAAATCCCCGGACAAGAGAGAACTGGAGGCATAAAGCTATAGTAGCGGTATTGGCCTGGCCAAACAGAGTAAGTTGTAGAGGTTGCACCATTGGTCTTTGCATGTGTCGAAGGGTTTACAGTAACGACATCGGAGGTGTTGGCTCCTTCGATACCTATCTGAAAACCACTCGGAACCGTTGCGGGAGCAGAATTGTAAACAATCTTTATCTCACCAGTCGCCTCGTACAGATAAACTTTGAAATAGAAAGGATTTCCGGAAGAACCATATCTATATCCATAGTATGTGAAAACGCCTATACGGTTAGGTGCAGAACCCGATACGCCGTATGACAGTGTGGTGCCGACCAAGTCCGCACCAATACCGATTATTTTGGGGTAGTTGTATGCTACGTAAGATGTGCTGAAAGGCGTACTATAATAGCTGCCCGAAATCACAGTACTTCCCAAACGGAGCTGCCCATTGGTGTTTACCGAGAACTGAGTGTACGGTGTTCCTTCAAAAGTAAATGTGAATCCAAGGTTCGAAAGTGACGAAGCAGCATCATCGCCAGTTACCAACGACGCATAAGTGTTTGTCGGCGTAAGCCAGTCGGACGCGGTACCCACGCCAGTGGAGAAAGTGTAGTTGGTTATTACCGCAGTCGCTGATGGGCATTGAGCCTCAACCTTGACAGTTGCAAAACTCATAAACAGAGCCAGAACAACCGGTAATGCCCTCAACACTTTATCAACTCCAACATTCTTTATACTTCCAAAAACAGAACGATTATTATTTTTCATCGTTGTATGATTTATGTTTTCTCTTTTATTTTCCATCGTGCTAACTAAAATATCCATAAGTACGCTATTTGATGTGTCCGAGACTAAATATGATGTGTCAATTGTTTAAAAATAAAAATAGTGAAAACCGTCATTCTGACAGGCTTCGCCATATCTAACACTATATCCAAAAGCATTCATGCTTCCATAATATTTATCCACAATATCCTTTATATCATTTATTTACAACAACTCCAAAAATTACATACCAAACAATAATATCTTTATTTATAAACAATAATTTGACTTGCAAAGATACATTTTTTTATCCAATTTTCAAAACGTTTGCTCAAGTTTTTTAACCACACAATGCTCATCTCTAAAAATCAAGACCTTACGATCATTCAAAGCACTTATAAATCAGATGCTTTAAAAACACTTTTATAGACACTTAAAGACGCTACGTTGCAACAATAAAAAACTATTTTGTTATGTGCTTGCTTGCATGAACAAAAGGAATGGGGTTGTTATCAATTGTATTGAAAAAGTCACCATACAACGGAACATCAACCCCGTCAGGACATGCCCTTCAATAACATGGGCTTTGCGAAAGGAAGAATCAACCCCGTCAGGGGTTGCCTTTCAAAGCTTTTACAAAAAAATCTATTGGTGTCCCCGATAAAAACTAAGAACAATTATTGCCAAAGCCAGATGTTGAAAATAAAAACGG
>ERZ842401.2564-NODE-2564-length-24169-cov-7.702496_pt1 | contig 24169 bp, 27 predicted proteins | sample MGYA00521270_ERZ842401 | MGnify/ENA primary metagenome ERZ842401 (study PRJEB31892, sample SAMEA3878208) | bioreactor metagenome | biome: Moose rumen | place: Sweden | collected 2011-10 | study: EMG produced TPA metagenomics assembly of the PRJEB12797 data set... | reverse complement strand
CTCCGTGCCAGTCTCCTGTTTCGACATACCACTCGATTTCTTCCTGTGACATGGGGGCAAATGTGACCTTTGTGATGACAGTTCTGCTTGTGGCGAACATGACATCGCCGTTGAAGAGGGCAAGGCCCGTAATTACTTCGTGGGTTTTGCCTTGAAATGCTTGCATAAAGCGGACAGCCTCTTCATTGTCAGCGGGCTTTCCGTAGAGCTTTCCGTCAAGAAGAACCATAGTGTCCGCGCCTAAAATCCACGGAATCTCGTGACCCACGGGGTAGGTGCGCGCAACAGCATCGACCTTTCGGTTCGCCAAGAATTCGGGAACTTGCTCCAACGGCAAATCAGCCGGATACTCCTCTTCGAAATTTGAGACTTTGACTTGATAAGGAATATTTAATAACTTTAAAATTTCCTGCCTGCGCGGAGAGGAAGATGCGAGAATAATAGGTTTCATGATTTCCTCCAAACAATTCCTTGTTATTTTAATTTAATTTAAAGGAAAATTCAACAAAAAATAGATTCTTTTTCACAGCAAAGCAAAAGCCGTAAAAAAAAGCGGAATCATCAGACCCCGCTTTTGAAACAGAAAAACAACTGTTATTTTGCGTCTTTATTCTTGTTCTTATTTGAATTGCTGCTTCCGCTTGACTGAAGCGTTTTGAGAAGTTTCAACGCTCTGTCACGAACCGGCTTTACATAGTGATAGTTTGTCGCAATCTGACCAACTGACTGAATCATTGCGCTCTTGTCTTCGACAGTGTCACCGATTTTCTCATACGCGATAAGCACTTCAAGAGCAAGTGAGCTCGTTGGATTGAGAACCGCGTTCTTTTTGTTTGCCCATGCGATTGTGTTCACGACATCATCATTTTGGTTCATGCCGATTTCACCGAGCGAGCGAATTGCAGCCGTGATGACCATTGGCTCATTGTCTGCAAGCGCAATGTTCTTAAGCGTTGTTTTTGACTCTTCGCTCGGAACTTTCGCAAGCAAATCACATGCTTTCGCACGGATATCAGGGTAGTTGTTCATGAGACGACCACTCTGGCGCGACTGGGTATTGATTCCCTCACCCGCAAGATGATCAAGAGCGACCATCATATCCGGAGAGACGCGACCTTCTTCGACGGCGTTTTCAAGATACTGCAAAGCAACAAGTTTGTTGTCCCTCTCATCAGAATTTGCAAGTTCCGTGATAACGACATCCTCAACTGTGCTGTAGTATGTATCTTCAACAGAAGTTTCTTCAGCGAATACTGAAAATGCCATAAGCAATGCACACGCGGTGCAAGAAATTTTCTTCAAAGATTTCATTTGAAAGATTCCTCCTAAATCAAGTGAAACAACACTCAATTAACAATTATAAAATATAAGTGTGTAAAAAGCAACAAAGTTTTTATAAGAAAATTGCACAAATTTCAATTTAATTATCAATCGGGGGGATATGAACCATCCATTTTCCGCCAATTTTATTGAAATAATAGTAAACAATATCCTGTTTTTCTTGAACCTGAATTGCCTTTATGTAAGTATCGGAGATGTATCGGATTTCCGTTACCTCTCTTCCCCGACGAGCCGGAACAAAAACCTGCTTGAAGTAATCCTGAAGCGACTGGAGCTTTATTCCACGAACGGGGAGACGCTTTTCGGCTTTCTGAAGATTCTTGCGAAGCTTCCAATAGTTAATCGACTCTTGATCGACATAGCCGAGCCATGCGCTGTAGCTCTTGTTGTTGCCCGGATCCTTCATGATAGCGTCAAGTTCGGAGATAATCTGAAGAACTTTCTCTTTGTCGTCAAGGAAGGTGTCCCGCGAAACCTGAACATCACCGACCGAACGAGAATATTCATCATCGACAGGCTCCTCAACTGTTGGTTCTTCAACAACGGCTGGAGCAGGCTCTTCAACTGCGGGGGCCGGCTCTTCGACAGCAGGAGCAACCACTGGGGTGCTCTCCTCACTTTTTGACTCTTTGGCAACCGAGGGCTCGACCTTTGTGCTTCCGCATGACACGAAAACGCCGCCAAAAGAGAAGAAAGCAATGGTAAAGAATATGATATTGGAAATTTTAGAGATTTTCATATCTCTATAATACATCACTTGTAGCAATCAGTCAAACATGTTACAGTAATTTTATTATGACTTCCGCAGTATTCCCGGGAACTTTCGACCCGCCCACGAACGGGCATCTCAATGTCATCGAGCGGGGAAGCCGTCTTTTTGACAAGCTTGATGTCGTCGTCGCGTACAATCCCAACAAAGCAGGCCTTTTCTCTCCCGAAGAGCGGCTCAGCATGCTCAAAAAGCTCACCGCGCACCTCAAGAATGTCACCGTCCACCTTTGGGACCGTCTCATCGTCGAATACGCCGAGAAGAACGGCGCGAACATATTATTGAGGGGAATCCGCAACACGAACGATTTCGCCTACGAATTCGACCTTTCCCTCATGAACCACAACCTTGACTCCAAAATAGAAACGCTCTTTCTGCCCACCGAGGCAAAGTATGTCATCGTGCGCTCAAGCTCAATCAAAGAGCTCGCCCAGTTCGGCGGCGACATCTCGGGCATGGTTCCCAAAATCGTCGAGGACGCTATCCGCGCAAAATACGACAAGCATTGACAAATAAAACTTTGTTTGCGATAATAATTGACATTCGGGTGGAATCTGTTGTAGTATGAACCCCGTTATTCATAAAATCATATAGTGAGGTTTATAATATGGCAGTACCTAGAGCGAAAACATCAAAAGCTCGCACTCGCAGACGACGCAGCGTGAACATGCGTCTTGAGGCTCCACAGCTCGCAAAATGCGGCAACTGTGGAAACCTCGTGTTGTCACACCGCGTTTGTCCGAAATGTGGTTTCTACCGCGGTCGCCAGGTAATCACACCTGAAGTAAACGGTTAACAAAAACAAAAGTGCCACGCATAACGCGGAGCGCAAAAGAAGGAGAAAATCATGGACGAATTGTTCGTAAAAATCCAGAAACTCATCGCTGAAAAACTCGAAATCGATGAAAGCAAAGTCACAATGGAAGCTTCTTTCCGTGGCGACCTCGGTGCAGACAGTCTCGACACTTACGAGCTTGTCTACGCTATCGAAGAGGAATTGGGTGTTTCAATTCCTGACGAGAAAGCAAACGAATTTGAAACCGTCAAAGACGCGTACGACTTCATCAAATCTGCTCAGGCATAAGTTTCAGGGCTTTTGAGTCACAGAACACAGGTTTTACCGCCTGTGTTTTTTTGTTTTAAATTGTGCTAGAATAAAGCCATGATTTCGTCAAAAAAGAACATCTCGCCGGAACGCGCAAAGGCACTCACGGCATTCGCAAAGAACATTTCTATAAAATTCTCAAACCTCAATCTTCTCCAGCTTGCGTTCACGCACCGCTCGTGCTTGCAGGACGGAAAACTGAATCACCACGAGAACAACGAGCGGCTCGAATTCTTGGGCGACAGCGTGCTCGGCATGGCGACGGCGGCGTACCTTTACGAGCATTTCATGGACAATCCCGAGGGAGACCTTGCGAAAATCAAAAGCGCGGTCGTGAGCGAGGCGGCCCTTGCCCCGATTGCGCTTGAAATCGGAATCGACAAAATGCTTCTCCTCGGGAAAGGCGAGGAGATGAGCGGCGGAAGGCACAAGCGGGCTATCCTTGCCGACGCGGTGGAGGCAGTCATCGGCGCGTATTACCTTGACGCGGGCTACAAGGCGGCGGAAAAACTCGTGCTTTCGTTCATGATTCCGACCATCGAGAAGCATCTTTCCGAAAAAGGCTCAAAGGACTATAAGTCTATGCTCCAGGAAGCACAGCAGAAAAAATACAAGACTTGCCCGAGCTACGAGCTTGTGAAAGAAACAGGTCCAGACCACGCGCGTGTGTTTTGGGTGAGTGTGCATCTTAAAAACGCGACCTACGGGCCTGAGAGCGGAAAAAGCAAGAAGGAAGCAGAGCAGAATGTAGCAAAAAAAGCGTGGGAAGAGCTGTACGGTAATTGACCAATTCGCTTGAATTCTGATAGAATATATAAATCATCTTGTGATATTAACTTGCTTCCTAACAGTGATGGAATGATAGAAGTTGCCGTTTTTCAGGCTTCAAGCTAGTGGTGACTGGGGTTGCTTTAATATCGGGCAAGAGCATAAGGAGTTTTTAGTATGAAAAAGGGAATCCACCCCGAGTACAAACTGACAAAAATCACCTGTCAGTGCGGAAATGTCATCGAGACCCGCTCAACGGTCGAGAACATCCATGTTGAAATTTGTTCTGCCTGCCACCCGTTCTACACCGGCAAGCAGAAGCTCGTTGATACCGCAGGTCGAATCGAGCGATTCAACAAACGATTCGGCATCAAATCAGACAAATAAGCTGATACAATTCGGGTTTGCCCGAAACCACGGAAGCTCCCCAAACGGGGAGTTTTTTTGTTTTTAAACACAAGTTATACAATTTGAATTTTCCACAATCGGTGCGCTTTCGTTCCTTTGAAGTCCTCGGGGAGCGATGGTTCCGTCATGTCGGTGATTTTTATTTCCGTGCCATAAACCGAAAGCTTTGGGATAAGTTCCGAGTCGAATTTGAGGCGGTGCGAGTTCGTGGAGAAGTAGAGGATTCCGTCTTCGTTCAAAAGGTTCAGGCATTTTTCGACAAGCTCGCTCCAGTCGCGGTTGATGTCGAGCGTGTTCCTTGTTGCCTTTGAGTTTGAGAAAGTGGGCGGGTCGAGAATGATGATGTCGTAGCGGTTTGATTTTTCGGCGTTCGGCACTTCGGCGAGCTTTTGGTTCAAGAAGCCCGTGACATCTCCGCGTGTGAAAAAGAATTTCGGGCTGTCGGGGTCGAAGTCGTTGAGCGCGAAATTGAAGCGCGCCCAGTCGAGGTAGGTGTTGCTCAAATCGACGGACTCAACGCGCCGTGCCTTTCCTTCGGCGGCGTAGACAGAAAAACTTCCCGTGTAGCAGAAAAGATTGAGGACGGACTTTCCTGCACAAGACTCGCGCACGAGTGAGCGGAGCGGGCGGTGGTCGAAGAAAAGCCCCGTGTCGAGGTAATCGCTCAAATTCACCTTGAAGAGCTGCCCGCATTCCTGCACAAAACCTTCTACCGACCGTTCGTTTTTGATTTTTTCGTACTGATTTTCGCCTTTCTGGTGCTTCCTGACTTTCTGAACCACGCGGTTTTCGCTAATACCGAGCGTTAGGCTCACGGCTTTTTTCATTTCATCGAGCCAAATCTGCTCATCACTGTCTGATTTTTCATACGGTCTCTCATACAAGTAAAGGTGGGCAAACATCCGTTCGTTCTTTTCTTTGGCGGCAGAAGGGTCGTTCGCGGAAATCCGCTCATCTTCGGAGCGCAAAAAGAGCGCGGCGTCGATTTTGGAGTCCATGCCCTCGGGAAGAAACTCGTAGATGTCAACGGCGAGCGGCACTTCGGGAATGTCGCGGTCGTAGAGGCGGTAGCAGGTGACACGCTCGCGGCGCGCCCATTTCCGGAGCTGTTTGTATTTTTTGGCGAGGCGGTTCGAGAATATTTTCGCCTGATATGCGTTCTGTTCGGCTGTGTTCTGGTTCATAAAAAGAGTATAGCAAATTTCTCGCCTCTGTGTACAATCCTTTCAAAAAACGGTATACTTTCTGAAATATCTATCACTTTTATTCTATGGAATATACGGAAATCTCATGAATTATTCTGAAATTAACTTACACGAACTTCTTCAAAAAGGGCTTTCTGAATGCGGCTATGTCACTTGCACGCCGGTTCAGGAGCAGGTTCTCTCTACTTCGCTTGAAGGCTCTGATTTGTATGTGCAGTCGCAGACGGGCACGGGAAAAACGGCGGCATTTTTGGTCTCAATCATGCAGGAAATTCTCTCGCACGCGGGGGGCGAAAAGAAAAACGCGCTTATTCTCGTTCCAACGCGCGAGCTTGCCGTTCAGGTTGAGGAAGAGGCGCAGAAAGTCGGAAAATACACGGGTCTCCGCTTCGCCTCGTTCTACGGCGGAGTTGGCTACGAAAAGCAGGTCGCTGACCTCAAAAAAGGCGTTGACATCATCATCGGAACTCCAGGTCGCGTGATTGACTTGACCGAAAGCCGTCAGATGGATTTGTCGCGTGTCGGCTACCTCACGATTGACGAGGCTGACCGCATGTTCGACATGGGCTTTTACCCCGACTTGCGGAAGCTCATTCACTTTCTTCCGAAAAATGAGGGCGACAAAAAAGCCCGCCAGACCATGCTGTTTTCTGCCACGCTCAATTCTTATGTCAAAAATCTCGCTTGGGAATACACGCGCGACGCAAAGGAAATCACGATTGAGGCTCAGAACATCACGGTTGACGAAATCGACCAGGAGCTGATTCATGTTTCAAGTGACGACAAAATGCGCCTTTTATTGGGCATTTTCCAGAAAGAGAATCCTGAGAGCGTGATTATTTTCTGCGACACCAAGAAGATGTGCGAAATCGTCTCAAAGCGTCTCTCCATCAACGGAATCAAAAACGAATACATCATCGGCGACCTTCCGCAGTCTAAGCGGCTTAAGATTATGGACAGTTTCAAAGCGGGCAAAGTAACCTGCCTCGTTGCGACCGATGTTGCCGCCCGCGGAATCGATGTGAACGACCTTGCGATGGTAGTGAACTACGACTTGCCGAACGAAGCCGAAAACTATGTGCACCGAATCGGCCGAACTGCCCGCGCGGGAAAGAGCGGCAAGGCGTACACATTCTGCTCGGAGCGCGATGTATATTCCCTTGCGCCGATTGAGCGGTACATCGAAAAGCAGATTCCAAGCCGTGTTGCCGTTGAGGAAGATTTCGCCGAGGACAAATCAAAAGATGTGTACATTCGGCTTGATTCGGAAGAAAAACGCGAGGGAAGAGGGGAGCGAAGCAGACGCGGATACGTCGCACACAATGCTAAGCAGATGGACGCGGATAGAGCGCAGAACGGGGAGCGGAATTCCCGAAGACGGCGAAATCGAAGGGAAGAGAGCCGAAAAATTGAACGCATGAACCAAGATGAGCTGAACCGAGTTGCCGCCATGAGCGCGGACGAGCGCATGAAGTATTACAAGGAAAAATACGGAAACAACGCGAAGCAGACAGCGGAACTCACGAAAAAATACAGCGAGAAATACGGAGTGAGCGTGAAAAAGACAAAAGAGCTGACTAAACGCTACAGCGAGCAGTACGGAAGCCCCAAATCAGGCTACGGAAAGAAAGGCGCGAAGAGCGAGGGCAGGGGAAGAGGGAAATCAGCCCAGAGCCGAAAAAACGAAGTGCCGCCGAAGAAGCTGGGCTTGTTTGGTCGCTTAAAGTCGCTCATCGGGCGCGGGAAGTAAGCAGGCGTCCACCATTTTCTTATGCAAGAAGAAAACAAAGGCTTTTTAACTACTCAAATCATCACCTATCTCGGAAACAAGCGTGCATTGATTGGCAGTATCGAAAGCGAAGTACAAAAGATTGTCTCCAAAATCGGAAAGCCGAAAGTCGTGTGCGCGGATTTGTTTTCTGGCTCCGGTATTGTCGCGCGAATGCTCAAACAGTATTCCGAAAAACTCATTGTGAATGATTTGGAGAATTATTCCGCCGTTATAAATTCATGCTATTTGGTAAACAAAAAAGACTTTCCTCAAAAAATCTATTCTGAATTAAAAACTGAAATCGAAAATCGCTGTGCAAAAGAAAAATTTGAGGGAATTATCGCGCAGAATTACGCTCCCAAAGACGATAATCATATTCTGATGGGAGAGCGGGTATTTTACACACACGAAAACGCGCTCTTAATCGACACCTACCGCCATTTGATTGACGAGGTAGTGCAAGAAGAAGGACTCAAAAATTTTTTCCTTGCGCCACTTATTACGGAAGCCTCGATTCATGTGAACACGAGCGGGGTTTTTAAAGGCTTTTACAAGGACAAAAACACGAAAATCGGCTGTTTTGGGGCTAGTGGGCGTAACGCGCTTCCACGGATTTTTGGAAAAATCGAATTGAAAGAGCCAATTTTCAGTAATTTTGACTCTGATTTGGAAATTTTTCAAAAAAATACGGTTGAACTTTCAAAGGAACTCACAAATCTTGACATCGCCTACCTTGACCCGCCGTATAATCAGCATCCGTATGGCTTGAATTACTTTATGCTCAATCTGATTCTAAAAAATCGCCTTGATGTTGCCGTAAGCCGTGTGAGCGGAATCACGCAGGACTGGAACCGCTCTGTCTTCAATAAAAAAGCGGTGGCATTGCAATCAATGGAAGAAATAATCTCAGCGTTGCAGGCGAAATTCGTGATAATTTCGTATAATTCGGAAGGATTTATTTCTTTTGATGAGATGTTCCACATGCTTGAAAAATATGGTAGAGTAAAGACGGTGGAAATTACATACAATACATTCCGCGGAAGTAGGAACTTACGAAGTCGGGATATTCATGTTTCGGAGTATCTTTTCATACTAGAGAAGTAAGAAGAAACTTTTGCTTGCTTCTTTTTACCTTATGGCTTATAATGATTGGTGGGATTTCCCACTAATTTGACACGGAGGTTTTTATGCAAACAAGAGCTATAAAATCGTATGATGCAAAAATCGACTCAAAACGAAGAATTACATTGCGCAATGCTTCTTATGAATATTTTCATGTGAATGAATATGCCGACGGTCGCATTATGCTGGAGCCTCGTGTCCTTACAAAGCCGTTCCAAGTTTCTGCGAATACTTTGGCAATGATGGATTCTAGCATGGAAAATTTCAAAAACAACAAGGTTTCAGAACCGATTGACCTTTCTGCATACGAGGATATTGAATAGTGTTCAACATACGAATGGGTATCCCCGAAATGAAAGAATTGTGGGAGTCTTTGGAAACGAAAGTGAAGGCACAGGCCGCGAACAAAAACGAACTGCTTTTGTTCAAAAAATTGGTTTCTTGCTTCAAAAAACTTTCCGCTGACCCAAAATATCCAGGACTTTGCACGCACGACATCGAGGTACTTACAAGGCGATACAAACAAAAGGTTTGGCAATCGTATCTTGAAAACAATAAACCTGCGGCAGGGAGAATCTTTTGGGTATATGGACCGAATAAATCCGACATCACGATAATTGGACTAGAACCGCACCCGAACGATAAGAAGGATGCCTATCAGAAAATAACGCTGTCGGCGTTGCCGATGGAATAAGGAAAGTAAAAAACTACGAAAGGAAAAGAAAAATGGTCGATTATCCTAAGCTTTTTAATCCACTTCTGCAGGCATTGCGGGATTTAGGCGGCTCAGGTTCGCTGAAAGAAATATCCGACAGAGTTTGCCAAAACTTGCAGTTTTCCGATAAAGAAATGAACCAACTTCATACGAACACAAATCAGCGGGAAATTGACTACAGGCTTGCTTGGGCAAGAACATATCTGAAAAAATACGGAATTTAATTTGGGCGTGAAAATTGAAATTGTTGAGAATGTAAAAATCGACGAAAATTGGTATAAAAATATCTAATTCATATAGGAGAAAAACATGATTACAGTATCTGATGTAAGCCTTCATTTCAGCGAAAAACCGCTGTTCAAGGATGTAAATATCAAGTTCACGGCGGGGAACTGCTACGGCATTATCGGCGCGAACGGGGCGGGGAAGTCTACCTTCCTCAAAATCCTCTCAGGCGAGCAGGAGCACGACACGGGCGAGATTTTCATGACCCCAGGCGAGCGAATGGCGGTGTTGAGCCAGGATCACTTCGCGTTCGACGAATTTTCTGTAAAAGAAACGGTCATGCAGGGCTACCCGAAATTGTACGAAGTCTCAAAGGCGCGGGATGAAATCTATGCAAAGGCGGATTTCACCGAAGAGGACGGAATCAAAAGCGCGGAGCTTGAGGCGGAATTCGGCGAGCTTGGCGGCTACGAGGCGGAAAACCAGATTGAGCAGATGCTCTCAGGCTTGGGCTTGGAAGAAAAATTCCACGACAAGATGATGAGCGAGCTTGACGAAAGCCAGAAAGTGCGCGTTTTGCTTGCCCGCGCCCTTTTCGGAAACCCGGACACCCTCATCCTCGACGAACCTACCAACGGTCTTGATTTGGAGTCAATCAACTGGCTTGAAGACTTCCTTCTTAATTTTGAGAACACGGTCATCGTCGTAAGCCACGACCGCCACTTTTTGAACACGGTCTGCACGGTCACCTGCGACATCGACTTCGGAAAAATCACGCAGTTCGCGGGAAACTACGATTTCTGGTATCAGATGAGCCAAATCTTGCAGAAGCAGGCCAGGGATCAGAAGAAAAAGAACGAGGAAAAGGCAAAAGACCTCAAGGAATTCATCCAGCGATTCGCATCGAACGCGGCAAAATCACGCCAGGCGACCAGCCGAAAGAAGGTCTTGGAAAAGCTGGAACTCGAAGATTTGCCCGTCACAAGTCGAAAATTCCCCTATGTTCATTTTGCGACCGAGCGCGAAATCGGAAACAATGTCTTGGAGTGCCGAAAACTCAACTCAAAGGACGAGGACGGCGTTCAGCTTCTCAAAGATTTTGACTTCAAAGTCAACAGAACTGACAAAATCGCTTTCGTCGGCGTGGAACACAACACGATTTCTTCACTGTTCGACATCATTTCGGGCGAGAAAAAGCCTGATTCGGGCGAATTCTTCTGGGGGCAGACCACGAGCAACACCTACCTTGCGCGAGACAACAACAAATACTTTGACAACGACATGAACATCACCGAATGGCTCAAACAGTTCTCAAAGGAGCAGGACGATGCCTATGTGCGCGGCTTCTTGGGGCGAATGCTTTTCACTGGTGACGAATCGCTTAAAAAAGTGAAGGTGCTTTCAGGCGGCGAGAAAGTGCGCTGTATGCTCTCAAAAATGATGCTCCAGAACGCGAATGTGCTGATTCTCGATGACCCCACGAACCACCTCGATTTGGAAGCAATCGAAAGCTTGAACCAGGCTCTCGTGCAGTTCCCCGGTGTCATCCTCTTTACGAGCCACGACCACGAGTTCATTCAGACGATTGCAAACCGCATCGTAGAAATCACCCCGAAAGGCGTGATTGACCGCATGATGCCGTTCGATGACTACATGGCGGACGATTCAATCAAGGCACTCCGCAAAGAATACTACGCGGGAAGCGACCGAAAGATAAAATTCTAAAAATAATTTGAAAAAGAAGCCATTCAGATGTACAATATCTGTATGGCTTTTTTTGACAAAATAGAAAATTATGACAGACTGTTAAGCAAAGCGGTGAACAACATTCATCCGCTCATGATTTTCTGCAATCTTTCAAACGATTTTTATCAGATTATTTCATACAGCGACACCGTTTTGAACGATTCGCTTGCCTATTCGGGAAAATTTGAGGATTTTATTGCGCACACGAAAGAATCTATCAAAAATACCGATTATGCAAACCTATTTGCCGCAAAATTCAACCGCACGAAACTCCTATCACTCGCACATGACAACGATTTTCCGATTGAACTGCAATTTCCGTACACACTTTCCAACGAAAAAGAGCAATGGATTGAACTCCAGCTTATTTTCGTTGGAAGCGATTCAAGCGATGTGCAGGCAATTCTGCTCGGAAAAAATATCGATGAAGAAAAGCGCACCGAAAACGAATCCAAGCGAAATAGGGAAGTGCTGGGCATTCTCGCAAGCGAATATTCAAATGTCTATCATGTAAACCTTGATACCAAAGAATTCTTTGCCTACAACTTTTCTGAGCGAATTGAAGAGCGGATAGGGGACACGGTTCGTGCAAAAATTCCATTCTACGAGGCGCTCAAAATTTACGCCGAAAAATGCACCTTTGAGGACGACAAAGAAGATTTTCTGAACCATTGTACCTATGACTATCTTGTAAATGAACTTTCTAAAAAAGACCGCTTTACGCACCGTTACCGAAACGAATCCAACCAATACTGTGAGATGAAGTGCGTTAAAACGGGCGATTGGTCAAAAGAACGAACGGTCGTCTTCGGTTTTGCCGTAAAAGACGCGGAAATTCGCCGTGAAATTCAAGACCAAAAAGAACTCAAAGAAGCGAAAGAAAAAGCGGAGCGGGCGAGTGCGGCAAAGAGCGAATTCTTAACGCGCATGAGCCACGACATCCGCACTCCGATTAACGGCGTTATCGGCATGACCGAGCTTGCCATGAAGCATCTTTTGCATCCCTACAAAATCGAGCAGTGTCTTCAGAAAATCATGAAGGCGGCGTATCACTTGAATTCGCTTGTGAACGACATTCTCGACATGAGCCACATCGAAAGCAACAAAATCGAAATCGCGCACAAATCGATGAACATTCTCTCGCTTGCCGACGGCTGTCTCTCAATCATCGAAGGTCAACTCGTAAACCGAAACCTCAAAATCATCACCGAATTCGACGAATTCAAGCACCCGTTCTTGCTCGGCGATGAGCTTCACTTGCGGCAGGCACTCGTCAACATTCTCGGAAATGCGGTAAAATTCACGCCCGACGGCGGAAAAATCATCTTCAGAATCAACGAGCTTTCCGACGGCTACAAAACCGCGATGTACCGAATCGAAGTCGAAGACACGGGAATCGGCATGAAAGCGGAATTCTTGGAGCACATTTGGGAGACTTTCGCACAGGAAGACGGCGGCGCGCGCTCGGAATACAAGGGAACGGGCTTGGGAACGGCAATCGCAAAATCCCTTGTGGAACTCATGGGCGGCACGATTTCTGTAAAATCAAAACTCAACGAAGGCAGTTGCTTCACAATTGACATTCCGTTCGCCATCGACGACCGCACCGAAACGAACCGAAAAAGCGAACTGGGCGAAACAGAAGTCACCGAAACGCTCCACGGAGCAAAAATCCTGCTCGTAGAAGACAACGAAACGAACCGAGAAAGCGCGAAAGGCTTGCTTGAAGCCGAAGGCGCAAGCGTCATCACCGCAGAAAACGGAAAAATCGCAGTAAAACTCTTTTCCGACTCAAAACCGAACACCTACGACGCGATTCTCATGGATATTATGATGCCCGTCATGAACGGAATCGAAGCAACAAAAGCAATCCGCGCACTCAGCCGAAGCGACGCAAAAATCACGCCTATTATCGCGCTCACCGCGAATGCCTTTGAAGAAGATGTGCGCGCCTCGCTCAACGCGGGCATGAACGAACATCTTACAAAGCCGATTGAAATCTCGCATGTCATAAAAACACTCATCAAGTGCATGAGGCAAAAATCGCTCAAACAGGCGGAAGAACTCAACAAAGTCCTCGAAAACGCAAAGAACAAGGACGCGCTTACGGGAGTAGGCAACATCCACGCGTTCGACGAAGTAAAGGAAAAGCTGAACGCAAGCATCGCGGACAATCCCGAATTCGAAATCGGCGTGCTCGTCTGCGATATCAACAACCTGCGGAAAATCAACGACAGTCTCGGGCGCGAAACCGGCGACAGCGCAATCATCAGCCTCTGCAAGCTCATCTGCGAGACTTTCAAGCACAGCCCCGTGTTCCGCACCGAAGGCGATGAATTCGCGGTCATCATGCAGGGAATTGACTTCAAAAACGCCGATTCACTCATCGAGAATTTCTCTTCGCGCTTAAGCCAGCTCCTTTCAGGACCAATGCCGTTCTCCGTCGGAACAGGCTTCGCCCGCTTTATGCCTCAGGAACAAAAGAACATCAATCAGGTTATAAAAAAGGCGGAAAAAGAAATGCAGGCGAATAAGAAATTAGGAACGAGGAATTAGGAGTGAGGAATTGTGAATGGAGAAGTATTACGAAAAGAGGGAAGCGATTTGGAAGAAAGAAAGGAAAATGGGGAAAATACGCGCATTGGTAGACAGAATACGCATTATAGAAAGTTAATGTTGTATAAACTACAGTAAAAATTTGCCGGTTTTGAATTTATGGGATAGAATTCACTGATATACTTTTATGACTTCCACCTTAAAAAAACACCAGTATTACAGACCTTCTCGCCCGATTTTTCTGATGCGCCGTATTCCCACAAATGCCAATTTGTACCACTACGGGGGGAATAATCCTGTAACATATGTAGACCCCACAGGTAGAGCTGATGAAGATGATATTGCATCAAGTTTGGGGGATATATCGAAACACAAAGGAGCTGATATTAATTTATTTCCTGCTGAACGAGAGGAAGATGTAGTTGATACAAGCGATAGTGGTGAGAAAATCTATATACGAAATATTGCAGAAAAAGCAGAAAGATACAAAAATTTATTTTATGTAGCAGCGCATGGTAACAGGGGTATTGTTTCATCATGGGGAAATGACGGAAAAGGAAGCAAAGAATATCTCAGTCCTAGTCAGCTTGCTAAAAAGATAAAAAATCATCCGAATTATCATAATCAGCCTATTGTGTTATGGATTTGTAATGCTGGTAATGATCCAAATAATGAACAAAATGATTGGAACTGTTATGCACAGCAATTAGCTGACTGTATCGGTCAAGATTCAACTGTTATCGCAAATCAAGAATATGTTCCCTTTATAGTTCGTATAAACACTAGCGAGCGATCAAACCGTATAATCTGGAAATGGCGAACTTATATGGTTGAATTCGGAAAACAGCATACTTTTCATGGGAGAACAAAATGAAGACCACTTTATGTATGTTATTTTTAGTTTTGCTTTCAAGCAGTCTTTATTCTCAGAACAATCCGTTTTACATACAAAATGTACAAGAAAAAGAAAGAGAAGCTGTAAATGGTTCTGCTTCTGCGGCAGATGATTTGTCCTTTTTTTATGCATTTTCAGAAAATATTCCACATGAACAAAAAAAAGAAATGGTCACTTATTGGGCTTTGATTGGAGCGGAAAACGACACGACAGGACATTGCCAATACAACTACTATGAACTTGAAGTTTCTGACGCCTACCAAACAGAAGAAAAAGAACGGGCACTCTATTGGTTATTTACAAGCGCAAATCTGGGATATAACTCGGCAAAGGAAGCAATAAGCCTTGAAAATTTAGAAAACGAGTATAACACTTTCTTTGTTTTAGATTCAGATTACCCAATAAAAGATTTGCAAGAAAGCGATTTGCCATATTACAAAAACGAAGCATTACGAGGCTCTGGGGTAGCCGCTAAGGTAATTGCATACGGATTTGTGGGAAGTATAATTTTTTAAAACTTATTCCTTGATTTACAATACAAATAAAAGGTGTTTTTTTTCTCCACCTTCTGCCGAAAATAAATTAAGGGGAAGTTTATGAGCGAGAAAAAACAAAAAACATTTATTCTGACGGGAACGCTTGCAAAAGATGCCGAGCCTATCCTAAGTGAAGAAAAGGAACTCGGTTGTTTGCTGACCGTTCGGAAAGGGGAAATAATTTTCAAGGTAGAGATTTTTTCCGAACTTGCCCCAGTCCTTTACCGCCACGCCCTAAAGGGAATAACCGTCTTAGTTCCCGTCAGAAAGTCGGTTGGCGGAACGCTTTCGGCAAGCATCGCTTATCCGCTCTGACTAATCCTGTCACTCAGCCCAATCCATTTCATCATTGCGACGAACAGCTCCCTTTTTTCAAGAACGCTGAATCTTTCTTTTAGCCGTGAAAGGCTCGTCTGAACATAAGGCAAAGATTTTCTCGTGAGCAAAGCCGTTTCTTTGAGCGAAAGCCCCTCAAAAACAGAGAACATAAGCTCCTTGTTCATCTCGCTCAGCGACTCGTAATCTAGGAATCTTCCAAGTGAGCGAACCGATGCGTTGTCCTGTGCGACTTTTGAAACATAACGATTGCCACGAGCGATGCACTCGCCGAACTGCCTCACCTCGTCAATGCTCTCAGGACATAAAAGCAAGGACAAATATTCCTGCTTGCGAACGAAATTCAAGAAAAGCACGCTCGGCTTCCGCTCGCAGAAAAGCGTTACAGGACACCGTTTTTCTTTCAGATAAAAGATTGCGTTCATAGCCGAGTTTTCATCGGCATTGCATCCGACTACTGCACGGTCATCTGATGAAATCTCCTTGTCATACAAAGCGTTGTTGTTACAAAATTCAAACGGCGAGGAGGGAAAGAGAGCCTTGAACACGGGGGTATGCATAGCATACTCCGACGGCGAAAAATTTATAACAAAGACTTTACCCATATTTTTATTAACGGCATAGTCAGTTGAACTTTTAGGAAAAGTCAACAGAACTTTGCCCCAAAGTCAATAGGACTACGGGCTAAAGTTCATAGGGCTTTTGTCTGTAGTTCATTGAACTTTAGTCGAAAGTTCATAGGACTTTAACCCGTAACTCATAGGACTTTAACACAAAAATGACAAAAAAATGCCGTACCAAAATTGAAGGCACGGCAAATTCTTTTGTCAAATTTTCTAGCTTATCACGATTTCCTCAGAAAAGGCTTCGGTGTATTGGATTGTGCAGGGTTTCGCACAGATTTTGAGCGTGTATTTGCCCGCCGCACAGTCGTTCGGAATCCTCGTATCAATCCGCTTGTTTGTGTTCCATGCATAGTAGTCAAGTCTAGTAGAAACGCCGTCTTTCTCTATGAACACCCCCTGCGTTTCGTCGGACTGGTCGAATTTGAGGTAGTCGCCGAGAATTCGGATTATGTCGCCGGCCTTTATCGTGTTATCATCGTTCCCATCGGCGTTCAGCACATCCTCAATGCTCGGAATCATTTTGAGACGGTTGCTAACCCGCTCGGTTTTCGTGTTCGCGAGGATTGAGCGGGAAATAGCGGTGTCGGCGAGGAATCTGAGGTTGAGGCTGTGGTCGTTTGTCGAAAGGCTCGGCTGGAACGAGGCGAGTTTGTCGTCCGTAGTTCCGCCCGCCGTCACGAAGAACAATCCGAGCGGTCCTCGCACCGTGTAGCCGAGTTGGGCGTAGCGGAGGACAACGGACTTGTAGACATCCATCACGCCCGAAATGTCGGCTTTTGTTACTGTCGTGTTGTTCGCCGCCATCTCGTCAACGAGATTCTCAAATGTGATTTCCGCCTCGTTCTCGGAGCGGAAGTTGTACTTAGCCTTTGCATTGGCTGTCATGTTCTGTCTCAGAAAAATCTTGAGCATATAGAACTCCTTTTTGTTTGCTTTTGGCGGACAATTCGCAACGCGAAGTTTCAGTCCGCCGTTCGTGCTTTCAATATACCGCAAGAAAAGGGGCAACTATTGGTTATGTTTCATATCAGGAAAACGGTAACAAATATAATCATTCACGCAATCAAAAGTGGCAGTATATTTCAGACATCTTAATTCACGGAAAGTTTTGCTTTCCAAAAAGGAGGTCTCGGTATGGAAAACGAGATGCTTACGAAAATCTACGGCGAGTTCTGCTCGCTTCGTGGCGAGATGTCTGAGTTCAAGAGACGGACGCTTGAACGGCTTGAGGAACTGGAGGGGAACTTCAAGCAGAGTTCCGTAGAGCGTGCGGCGAGATTGTGCCGTCTCGTGTCGCTCGCTACAGGTCTTGTCACGCTCGTGTCTGCGGCTTACACGGTTCTTTCAAAATTCCTTGAAAATGGGGGCGCAGTATGAAAAAGACTATGAAACAACTCGGCTCGGGCAGCGTATGCACGGCGTTGAGCCTTGCGACGGGAAGGGCTGTCCGAGAGACGGCGGGCGGACTTTACAGAAAATTCTTCACCGAAGATGTGACGGACTTTTCGGACAAGAATCTTCTTTACGCCGCATTTTTCCTTGACGGGAGCGGTAAGGCAATCCATGTCGCGGGCTGGTGCGAGGGGAAATACATGAATGTGTCGCGGTGCGAGCCGAACGAGGCAGGGAATTTTCGGACAGGGGCAGAACTCCTTCGCCTCTACCCACATCTTAAAATGGTAAAAAGAGGGATGAGAGTATGACGACGATTGATTTTTCGTACCGCGAACTTGTCACGAACATCGTGAAGCGATTTCTGCTTCTTATCGGGAAACTTGCGGGCTATAAGGGCTTTGCCGTGCTTGTCGCGACCATTCTTCTCCGTGCGGGCTATGTCGGAGAGGTGGCATGGGCTTCGGTTATAATCTCCGCCCTTTGCGGTGCGGTTTTGCCGAAAGCGGTCGGGAATTTCGGAAACACAGTTTCGGAATTCGTATCAATGAGTAATGGAGAATATAGAAATGAAAAAACTGCAAATTACAATCAGCGTTTTTCTCGCGCTGTCGCTAAGCCTTCCGATTCGGGCAAACGAGCCATTGAAAGCGGAAAGCGGAAAATCAGAGAAGCCGTCGAGCGGGCAAAGTCAGAATCAGAAGAAGAATGATTCTATTGACTATGACGCACTGATTTCCGAACTAGACAAGATTCTTGAAGAGACGGTGAGCGAGGCACTTGAAGAGCAGTACGCGGATTTGAGTGCGCAGTTTGCGAGGGAAAGCGAAAAGTTGTTTGAAAGCCGTTCGTTCTGGCGAAAAGTCGCCGTCACGGAAGGACTTGTGATTTTGGGTGCGGTGTTTACTGGGGCGATGGTATATAAAATGAGGGAGTAAATCTCCATCTATACCAGTATTCGCGAATGACACAATGCTAGCATTATCCAGTTGAGCAAAAAAAATGACGGCTGGAGTTGGGGTTGCGGCAAAAAGTCGCTTTGAAGAGCGAAGCGTCCCGAAGGGCTTCAACCGCGACTTTTCTGACGCGTTCCCAACGGGAAGCCGTCATTTTTTTGTATAATATAGACAAAAAAAATCCCCTGCACGGATGCAGGGGCAAAGCCGAGAGAATTTTCTGTTTGCCTTTAGGTGAACAGAAAATTCTCGTCAGTTAAAAAAATTACAGGATGTAATTTTTTTAACACTGGATCATTCCGAAGACCATTGCGAAAAGCGCAACCGTTTCACAAAGACCGACTACCATGATGTAGTTAGAAAAGCCTTTTCCCGTCTCACCGAGCGCGTCGCTGCCAGCCGCACCGGCTTTTCCCTGAGCGATAGCAGAGAAGCACATTGCAAGACCAGCCGCAATGCCCAAGCCGAGGAAGAAGAGCGGGTTATCGGCGATTTTTGCCGAGCCAGCCATCTGCTGCATGAGAAGGAAGCCGTAGATTGTCTGCGTCAAAGGCGCACCAGCGAAGACAGTGAGGATGAACGGAGCGGGTTTATTCGCCATAAAGCAGCGTTTCCAAGCCCCAATCGCGCCCTGTCCCGCGATTCCGATTCCGATTGCAGAGCCAATAGCCGCAATACCCATTACAAGACCAGCACCAATCATTCCAAAATTCATAATTTTTCTCCTAAAATAGTTTGTCATTGTCGGGCAAGACCCGACAATCTTTTTTCTATATAAAACGCCCTAGCCTACTCGCTGAGCGGTTCATACTTAAATCCTGCCCAACTCATTCCCAAGTGGTTTGAGAATTCGAGCGTATTCAAACGCACGCCGTGGACAATTACAGAAAGCAGGTTCAGAATCATGTTCAAGCCATGACCGAACACAAGCAGTACGATAAGAACGATGAACAGAGCCGCATGACCCACCAAAGGACCTGCGAAAGTGTTTACCGTTCCGCTGATTGCGGCTCCTGCCAAGCCGACAGCCCACAATCGGATGTACGAAACGATGTCCGAGAACACATTCACCACGCCCAAGAGCACGGAAATGATGTTCTTTACGCTCTCAAGGATTGACTTGCTCACGCTTCCCTCGTAGTTCGCGAAGATGAAGCTCAATGCAAATCCGCCCGCGACGAGCGCGATTGAAATCGTTCCCCACGGAAGCCCGTACACATCGCCGCCCATGAGCGGGAAGACATTTCCGTCAACGACCATTGAAAGAACAACCCAGTACATGCCGATAAGCTGCACGAACGAGCCGAATTCACCCAAGAATTTGAGCCGATGCTGCTTATCCGTAATGTAGCGGACCATTCCCTTCAGATGAGCCACGCAGAGCTGAATGAGCGCGAGCGTGAAACAGAAAATCTGAAGATTCTGAGCCGTGTTGAGCGTTCCCACAGAGGCATCGCTTGTCCAGAACGGAAGCCATTCGACACCCTCATAGGCGTTTGAAATCGGCGGCACTGAGAGCGCGACAATCCAGTCGGGCAGCTGCTCAGGCTTTAAGCCGAACCAAGTGCATGTGACCGCGCCCCACACCATCGTAGCCACGCCCAACAGAAGGACAAGGCCGAGCATCGGCGAGACTTTCTTTCCGCCGAAAACACTCTTCAAGATGAAGATGAGAGCCACCGCAGTGACAAGCGCGCCGTATCCGCCGTCTCCGAAAATCATTCCGAAGAAAATCGTGAAGAACGCCAAGAACCAGCCCGAAATATCGTATTCGTGGTAGCCAGGAACAGTTCCCAAAAAGTCCGTGAGCGGATAAATCAAACTTACGAACTTGTTGTTCTTGAGCTTCGTCGGAACGGCATCGTCGTCGCTTGGGTCGCTCGCGGCAAAAGCCCATTTCTGCTCTTTTGCGAAGCTTTCGAATTTTACCATTGAATCGACAGGAACGAATCCCGTAATCCATGACAAGTTTTCTTCGATACCCATGCCAGCGTACAAGTTTTCAAGCTCAATGTCCTTCGCGATAACGCCGACAGAATCTTTGAGCGCATCCTTGTACTGAACGCTTGCCTTCAATTCATTCTCAATCTCACCGATACGCTGCTTTGAGTCGGCGATTTCCTTCTTCAAGGCATCGGTTGAGATTCTCGGAAGCACGACCTGATAGGCTTCGGCGGGGATTCCCTCTGGCCGCTCGTTCACGACAAAAGGCTTTTCGCTCACCAAAACGAACCGCGTCTGTGATTTGTCCTTTGAGACAACCACCGTCTTTGCTTCTTCTCCAATCAGCGCGTATTTGTCTGACGGAATTTCATAGAGCGCAAGATGAATGTTCTTTTCTGAAAGCTCGGAAAAATCCGCAGGATTCACGCCGCCCCACTTCGCGAATCGTTCAAGCTCCACCGAGTCGTTCGTGATTCGGTCAAAGCAAGACTTCTTTTCGTCAGTGAGCGAAAGAATATTCTTTGCAATGTCGAAAGCTGCCTCTTTTCCCACGAGCGTCTGCTTCGGCGTTTCTTTTTTGCCGAGCTTGATTTCCGTGAGAATCGCCAGTGCCTTCTCAATCTTGGAATTCTGGTCTTTGTAAGAAGCAAGCTCCTCGCTCGACCCCTGAATTTCCTCGACATGAAGCACACCGAGTTTTCTGAGCGCCTTCAACGCGTCCTTGCGCTCCTTTTCAAGAACGACAAGGGAAATTTTCTTCATTGGGACTATCATTTTTCAGCCCCCTTTGCTTTTGCTTCGGCTTCCTCTTGCGCCTTCAGAGCGGCAGCGGCGGCATTTCGCTGGTCAATCTTCTTTTTAGAGACCTTTGAAATGACAACCGCGCTTACCTGCTGGTCGCCCAAATAAACCGAAATCTTTTTGATGTTTGCTTTTGCCTCAGGAATCTTAACCTTCTCGAAAAGATTCACACGCTGACTTGTCGTGCGCAGTTCCTGAGAAAGCAGCCGTACCTGCTCATCAAGAACGCTGGCTTCCAAATCTAAAGAAAGAGCCTTTTCCATGCGGTCGGCAGCCAAGTCAATCCAGAGCGGCGTTTCGTACAAATCGTAGTCGCCCCGCCCGAACTCAGCCCCCTCGTACACGGGAATCGTCACGCCGGCGATGTTGCCGACACCTTTCTTTATATTGCGGACAGTAACCATGCCGGGCTTGAAGGCTTCTTCCTCACCGAACACAGAAATCCACACCTGAAATTCTTTTTCAAGCGCGACTCTCTGAGCGCGGACTTCGTTCGCCTTCTGCTCGATAGTTCTGATTTCAGATTGAAGCTGCTGCTTTTTGAGCGTAAGCGTCGGAAGATAACGCTGGTACATTTTCAGCGCGTCTTTCTGAGCTTTCTGTTCATTTTTAGTCAGCTTAATTTTAGCCATTCGCTTCTATCCTCTTTTATCTTTTGAGTCATGCTGAACTTGTTTCAGCATCTGTTGCAACCTTGCAGTTGCTTGTAGATTCTGAATCAAAACGCGGACGAAAACGATGTCCGCGAAGTTCGGAATGACATCAAATCCGCTTATTTGTTAGGCCAGAATTCACTAATCAATTCAGACTTGATACCCGTCTCGTCCTTGTCGAAACAATCCGCGAGGATTTTCCAGCCGAGGTCGAGCGCACCTTCAAGAGAAATGTTGACGGACAAATCCATCATCTCTTTCTCGAACATCTCACCGTATTTGAGCAACTTTTCGTCCCATTTAGACATCATGAAGCCCATCGATTTCTTTTCGAGGGTGTCCTTATAAGAAGAATAAAGACGAATCATAGCGTCCATGAGCGCACGGTGGTCTTTTCGGGTCTTGCCGTTGACATTCTGCTTCAATCGTGAGAGTGAACCGAACGGCTCGATTCGACCGCCTTTGAGGTAGTACTGACCTTCGGTGATGTAACCCGTGTTGTCAGGAACCGGGTGAGTAACATCATCGCCCGGCATCGTGGTGACGGCAAGAACCGTGACCGAGCCGCTTCCCTTAAAGTCAACCGCTTTTTCGTAGCGGGCGGCGAGCTGCGAGTAAAGGTCTCCAGGATAGCCTCGGTTAGAAGGAACCTGCTCCTGCGTGATGGCGATTTCCTTCATAGCGTCGGCATAGCTCGTCATGTCGGTGAGAAGAACCAAAACATCCTTGTCCTGCAAAGCGAACTGCTCCGCAACAGCCAAAGACATATCAGGAATCTTGATACATTCAACCGTCGGGTCAGCCGCCGTGTGAATGAACATGACCGTCTTGCTCAAACTTCCGCCCTCTTCCAAAGTCTTTTTGAAATAGAGGAAGTCGTCGTACTTCAAGCCCATGCCGCCAAGAACGATGACATCAGCCTCAGCCTGCATAGCGATTCGCGCAAGAAGCTGGTTGTAAGGCTCGCCCGAAATAGAGAAAATCGGGAGTTTCTGAGAAACGACGAGCGTGTTGAACATGTCAATCATCGGAATGTTCGTTCTCATCATGCGCTCCGCCAAAATTCGCTTTGACGGGTTTACAGAAGGACCGCCGATTGGCTTCATGTTCTCGGTGAGGCTAGGTCCATTGTCGCGCGGCTCTCCCGAACCGTTGAAAATGCGCCCCATCAAGTCATCGCCGAACGAAACGCGCATCTCGTTTCCGAGGAAGCGGATTTGGTCGCCCGTTGAAACGCCTCGACCGCCCGCAAAGACCTGCAATGAAACCGTGTCTCCGTCGATTTTGTTGACCTCAGCGAGAGATTTTCCGAATCGGGTGGTGATTTCTGCAAGCTCGTTATACTTAACGCCCTCGGCTTTTACTGTGATTACGGAACCTGTAATAGATTCGATTTTATTGTATACCTTGTTCATATCTATTCACCGTCCCCCTTATGCTTTGAGAAGATTTTCTGCTTCTGCAGTCAATCTTCCGGATTTAGAGCCATACAGCTCGTCGATTTCTTTTTCGAGCTTCTTGAAGTCATCGCTCTCAAACTCAGTGTAGTTCCAGTCAAGGAATTTCTGGCGGAGCTGGTTGAAGTAAGTTCGAGCCTCGTCCTTGTCCGAGAGAGTGAAGTCAGAGCCGAGAATCTTGATGAGTTTGTCCAAGTCGTATTTCTGTCGCTCGACCGTCGCGTTGGCGTCAATCGCGTCGAAAGAGTTCTGCTGGAAGTAAACCGCGTCAAGCATCTCTTCCTTCAAGTAGACAAGGTAATCGTCAAGGGAAGTTCCTTCCTCACCGACGACCTTCATCATTGAGCCGACATCAACGCCTTTTTTGAGGACATTGAAACAGTAATCGACTTTGCTCTGCTCGATGATTCCGTGATATTTTGACCAAGACTGAATCGGGTCGATTGCAGGATATTTTCGAGCGTCAGAGCGGGCGCGGCTAAGACCGTGGAACGCGCCGACGACCTTAAGAGTTGCCTGTGTGACCGGCTCTTCAAAGTTACCGCCCGCAGGAGAGACAGTGCCGCCGATTGTGACCGAGCCTTTGCTTCCGTCAGAAAGCCGCACCTGACCTGCTCGTTCGTAGAACGCCGCGATGTAAGACTCCATGTAAGCAGGGAAAGCCTCTTCGCCCGGAATCTCTTCCAAGCGGCCAGACATTTCTCGCAAAGCCTGTGCCCATCGTGAAGTTGAGTCAGCCAAAAGAAGGACATTCAAGCCCATCTGTCGGTAGTATTCAGCCAGTGTGACCGAAGTGTAGACCGATGCTTCGCGCGAAGCGACCGGCATTGATGAAGTGTTAC
>ERZ842401.2562-NODE-2562-length-24184-cov-59.069253_pt1 | contig 24184 bp, 26 predicted proteins | sample MGYA00521270_ERZ842401 | MGnify/ENA primary metagenome ERZ842401 (study PRJEB31892, sample SAMEA3878208) | bioreactor metagenome | biome: Moose rumen | place: Sweden | collected 2011-10 | study: EMG produced TPA metagenomics assembly of the PRJEB12797 data set... | reverse complement strand
ACTTCCCCATCACTCCTCTCTCACTCCCCCCTCACTCCTCTCTCACTCCCCCATCACTCCCCCATCACTCCCCCCCATCACTCCATTTCACTCCCCATTTTTTTGAAGATGACTGTATATAGCCGACTGTATGTCGGTGCGGATATTCATCCTGGCCAGTTTGTTGATAGCCGATGAGGGGTGTACCCTATTGGAGAGGAAAACATACACCAGGTCGTATTCGGGATCGACCCACACCATAGTGCCGGTGAAGCCAGTGTGACCGAAAGAGGCCTGTGTGGCTTCGGGACACGTCTGTCCATTGCTCGAGGGATTGAAGAGTTGCTTGTCGAAGCCGAGAGCCCGCCGGTTGCCACGATTCTCATAATGGCGACGTGTGAACGTCTGGACAGTCTTGCTCTTGATGTAGCGTTCCCCGTCGTAGACGCCGCCATCGAGAACCATCTGCATCAGGGCCGCCACTTCGCGTGCAGTGGAGAAGAGTCCGGCATGTCCGCTGACGCCCCCCATAGCATAGGCATTGGGGTCGTGCACCGTGCCGCTGATGAGGCCACGCAAGGTGTCACGTTCGGTAGGTGCGATGTTGGATACGGCGTAGATATTATCACTTTCGAGTGGGGTGAAGTCGGTGGACACCAACCCCATCGGACCGTAGAAATTGTCGTAGACATACTCGTCGAGAGGCTGTCCACTGACCACAAGCACAAGGTCGCCAAGCAGCATAAAGCCGAGGTCGCTGTACACCATACCCTCGTCGGGGTTGAGCGGACTGGCCGCCACCAGACGCAGTATGCTGTCGCGGTCGGACGTCTGCTGCCAGTAGGCCGAAAAAGGCTGCAGGCGAGCCTGATGGCTCATAACCTCTTTTATGGTGATGCGTTCCTTGTTGGTGCCTTTGAGGTAAGACAGATACTTGCTGAGACGATCGGAGACACTTATCTTGCCGTCGTCGACAAGTTTCATGACAGCCAGCGTGGTAGCGCAGACCTTGGTGAGCGACGCCAAGTCGTAGATCGTCGTATCGTCGACAGCGGCAGCGTCGGGAGCGTAGGTGATGTGACCATAGCATCGGTCGAGCACCACCCTCCCCTTGTGCATCACCACCAACTGGCATCCGGGCATAGCCTGCGCGTCGATGCCGCACTGCACCAGGCTGTCGATACGTGTGTCGGTGGCAATCCGAAGGTCGGTGACTATATCCTCGCTTGCAGCCATGCGGTCGTCGCCCGGCACACGGATATCGTCGTCGACATAGGGCATGACATATTTGTACTTGGCCTGAAGCACACGACGGCAATGATAATCGACAGCCGACAGCACAGCCGTGTCGGCAAGGGCCGCTTCCTTGATGCGTGCAATCGACTGTGGCACGTCGGGAGGCAACAGGATGATGTCGTTGCCGGCCATCAGGGCGGCCAGCTCGGCGTCGCCGCCACCATAGCTGTTGGTGACCCCCTTCATGTCGATGCCGTCGGTTATGACCAGTCCATCGAAACCGAGCTTCTTGCGTAGCAGACTGTCGACAATGACAGGGCTGAGCGAGGAGGGCCGCGACGGGTCGAGAGCGTTGACCTGCAGGTGCGCCACCATGACACCGCTGACGCCTGCCTCTATCAGGCGACGGAAGGGATAGGTGTCGATGGTGTCGATATATTCGAGGGTATGGTTGATGACTGGCAACTCTACATGACTGTCTGCGTCGGTATCCCCATGTCCAGGGAAATGCTTAGCCACCGCCATAACACCCTGACTCTGTTGGCCAAGGGCATACATGGTGCCCAGCCGACTCACACGCTCGCGGTCGATGCCGAACGAGCGCGTTCCGATGACTGGGTTCTTGGGGTTGGAGTTGATATCGACCACCGGTGCAAAGTTGACATGAATACCCATCATACGGCACTGGCGTCCAATCTCCTCACCCATTCGGTACACTATGCTGTCCTCCGAACTGTGCAGCTTGCCGAACTCGGCGTTTCTTGGGAATGAATACATGTCCTTGAGCCTCATGCCAAGTCCCCATTCACCATCGATGCAGACCAACAGCGGCACACGGGCATCGCGTTGGAAAATCCTGGTCATCTGTGCCTGTCTGTCGGCAGTACCGACAAAGAAACACACACCGCCGACACCATAGCCGTTCATCGTAGCCGAAAAGTCTTCTGCCTGACGGTTGCTCATGTCCAGGGGGACACGCACCACCATGGTCTGTGCGATACGCTGTTCGAGCGAGAGTGTGCGCATCACCGAATCTACCCAGGCTGTCTTGGGGTCGCGGAACATTAAACCACGCGAACTGAACCGTTGATAACGTTGCGCACCGACGGCACCGGACATCAGCAGCACAACAGTGAGTGCGAACAAGCTCTTTGTTTTCATAATCTATATTGAATAGTGGTTGATTGTGTTATTGTGTCAGTAATTGGTGCGTCAGCACTAACGCATTTACGCATTTACGCAATCACGCATTCGTAGAAGGTGGTCTATCGTAGCGACCTGACGTGCACGAGGGTTGCCCTCGTAGTTGAGTATCACATAGTCGGCGCGCGTCATGACATCCTCCGCCGGCATCTGGTGGGCGATACGTGCGCGAATGGCGTCCTCGTCGCCGCCGTCGCGCAGGAGCAGACGCCGCAGGCGTTCGTCGATGTCAAGATAGACGCATATCGTGCAGTCCATCATCCGGTCGAAGCCATAATCGAAGAGTATGGCACTCTCGAACAGCACATACGGGGCATCGGCATGTCGACGGCAGAAGAGGTCGAAATCCTGTATCACCCTTGGGTGCACCAATGCATTCAACCCCTCGAGCAGCATACGGTCGGCAAAGACACGTGCTGCAATGGCACGCTTGTCGACACTGCCGTCGTCGCGGAACACCTCATTGCCCAACAAACGACACACATCGGGCAGGAACACAGGGTCGTCGTAGTAGGCACCGGCAACACTATCGGCAACAAAACACGGCACCCCTCGCCGTCCGAACTCGGCGACCACAGTGCTCTTTCCACACCCCATACCTCCTGTTATACCGACCTTCTTCATCCTATTGATAAGTGGGTTGATTGCGTTGGTTGCTGACGCGTCGGCACTGACACATTCTCACATTGACGCATTGACGCATTCATGCAACGCCTTTCATTTTATTATAACACATTGCACTTCGGCAGGCTCGACAGAGCGCGGTCGCATCCACGACGGAAACTGGACCAGTTGCGGCTCCAGCCTGTAGGCACCCGCCAGCACGTCGTCATAGCTGATGGCGACAACGAACTCCGGCACACGCTCCATGTCACGTCGTGCCACCCACACATGTACAGTCGCCTCTTCGGGATAGATACGTATACGCACCGAGGTGTCCGCTCCACGGACAACAATAGGTGTCGTATACTCGCGTTCGACATACGTCTCGACAGGCAGATACACCTCCACCTCGGTGTCCGAGGTACGCACATCGCCCAGCCGTTCCCATACAGGGTCGAGCTGAAGCCTGTAGCTCGCCGTATGCGAGACACCCTCTATGTCTGTCCCTACAACATGCACCGTACCGACTTTGTCGAGCAGCGAGTCGGCACCATAGAGTGTCACCGTCGACGGAGTGACACGAGGCTCGCCATAAAGGCCATACTGCTCGCAGAAAGAAAAACGTGCCGAGTCAAGGCTGACACGGAACGCACGAGAACCTCGTTCGGCCAAGACAAGACGTATCGAGTCATGCCCCGAAGTGATACGACGTACTCCCTTCGACGCAATCTGCTGACGGATGTGGTCGCTGACGTCGGCAAAAGCAACGGCTCTGTACAACTCGCCATCGGACATATCCACTTTCGCCGAGCCATCGACATGCAGCATGCTTATCGCCATGGCGTTGAAGCCCGACATCCAGGCCTGCACCGACAGCGACGTGTCGGCTCGCACCAGAGCATATCGCATAGTGTCATATCCAGTCATCTCGACGTGGACTCGCATAGGATATTCGCGCACTTCCGACATCGACACACCGAGCCACACGAGGGCTGTGATTCCGAGTATGACCAGAAACTGCTTCAATGCTTTAGGCAACCTCAAAAAATCACTTCTTCACCTCGGTCTTTGTCTCGGCCACCGGCTGTATCATACTCTTCTCAACCGTCATGATGACACCGCCCCCAACCTCTACCTCGACAGTGTGTTCCTCGACATTGTGCACCTTGCCGTAGATGCCTCCCGAGAATACCACACGGTCGCCTTTCTTAAGGCTGTTGCGGAACTTCTGTTCCTCCTTTTCTTTCTTGCGTTGCGGACGCATCATGAGCACCCACATCAGGACGATAAGCAATATCATCCAAATCCACATCGATCCGCCACCCTGTTGTTGGCTCTGTAAAATAACCATCTGTTTAATTGTTTTATCGTTTAATCGTTTAATTGTTTAATTGTTTTATCATCAAGTCTCTCCCTTTAGGGGGAGATTTAGAGGAGGCTCCTTAAGGGGAGATTTAGAGGAGGCTTCAGTGTCCTACTTGGGCCACTATACGCAGCTTGGCCACCGAAGGCTGTGCGTTGGTGACCACTGTGACCTCCTGAAACTGCTGTCCACTCTTGCCTGCACTCTTGAACGTGACGGTGACATAGCCCTCGGCTCCCGGGGCGACACGACCTTTCGGATAGTCAGCAACAGTGCAGCCGCACGTGGCCGATGCCGACGTGATGACCAGGTCGGCATTGCCCGTGTTGCGGAAATGGAAGCTGTAGCTGATGTTCTCGCCTGCCGACAAGCGCCCAAAGTCGTGCATATTCTCGTCGAAGGCTATCTGTGGCATCTTCTCCTTGCCGTCGTACCCCTCGGCACTCATGGGATTGTGGATAAGGTCGATGTCGGCCTCCTTATGCCTACCTCCACACGACACGACAAGCAGCGCCAGCATCGCTATGGTTAATAATTTCTTTATCATGACACCTACATATATGTTTAATTGTTTATTCGTCAAGTCTCTCCCTTTAGGGGGAGATTTAGAGGAGGCTCCTTTATTCCGACAGCCCACGTCCAGACTTGTTAATCTTGCCTTGCGAACGCAGTTCGGCAACGATTTTGTCCAGTATACCGTTGATGAACAGTCGGCTGCGCTCGGTGCTGAACTCTTTCGCCAGCTCGATATATTCGTCGATGGTCACCTTCTCGGGTATCGACGGGCAGGACGTGAACTCGGCGACGGCCATATTGATGAGCAGTATATCCATTGTGGCCACACGCTCGATCTCCCACCCTTGCAGGAAACGACACACCAACGCATCGCTCTCGTCACGCATAGCCAACGTCTGTCGCAGCAGTGTGCGTGCGAACTCCATTGCCTCCACTTCCGTCTCGTTGCGTTTGTCGTACATCAACGGCCAGGGCATGTTCTCGTCGAATGCTTCCTCGGTCAACGTCTTAAGCATCATGAAGTTGTACTGGGCAATCTGGCTATAGTCATCCTCCCACAGCAGGCTGCGTTCGGCAAGCGTGGCTGTCACAGCCTCGCGGTTGACCAGATAGCGGAACAGCATTATGGCCATATCCTTGTCCTGTCCAAACGTCGGGTTTTCCAATCCGACATAGTCGATATAGACCTGCTGCTGACGGAAGTCGAGGAAGGTTTCGCGCAGTATATCCTCGTTGGTATTCCAACAGCCTCCCCACTTGCCTACGAGGCTTCCCAGCTCGACATTGCCGGCCATCCTGCGCAGGAATTCGTTGTGTGTGAACTGCATGTTAGGGTTGCGTTCGTCGTCGGTGGCGAAGTATTTCTTCTTGCCGTCGGACATAACCTGCCGTGCGACCTCGACCATGCGTGGCAACAGTGCCACCTGCAGCACACCCAACTCGTTGAGGCGTCCGATATGGTAGTCGAACTCACGCTGGGCAAGGCCGCTCTCCTTGGGTTCTATCTGGCAGGAGTATACCTCCTGAAGCACTTTGCTTCTCAAAAAATGTCTGCTTAGCATACAATATTGATAATCTTCTTCGGTACGAAAATCACTTTCTTCGGTTCTTTGTCGCCGAGCCACTTGACAGCTTCGGGGGCCGCCTTGACGGCGGCGAGTGCCGCGGCCTGATCGGCATCGGCAGGCAGCTCGAGCATGAAACGCATCTTGCCGTTGAACTGGACGGGATACTTCACCGTGTCCTCGACAAGATAGTGCAGGTCGTATGCCGGCCACTCGGCGTCGCACACCGACCCTTCGCAGCCCATGCGATGCCAGAGTTCTTCGGCGATATGCGGCGCAAACGGTGCCAGGAGCACTGCCAACGGACGCAACACGTCGAGGCTGGTGCAACCCGTCAGGTTGTTGCAGCATATCATAAAGGTGGATACGGCCGTGTTGAACGAGAAACGTTCCACATCGTCAGTCACCTTCTTGATGGTCTGATGCAACACCTTGAGCTGCTGCATGGTCGCTTCCTGCCTACCCGTCTGACACGACAGGCAGCCGTCGTAGACCTTCCACAACTTTTTCAGGAAACGGTGCACCCCCTCGATGCCGCCGGTGTCCCATGGCTTGGCCTGCTCGACAGGACCGAGAAACATCTCGTAAAGTCGCAGCGTGTCGGCGCCGTAGCGCGCCACCAGGTCGTCTGGGTTCTGCACGTTGTACATGCTCTTGCTCATCTTCTCCACCTCCCATCCGCACACATAACGTCCATCCTCCAGCTCGAAGCGTGCGTCGGCAAACTCGGGACGCCAGACGCGGAACCTGTCGATGTCGAGTATGTCGTTGTCCACGATGTTGATGTCGACATGGATGGGTGTGACGTCGTCCATATCCTTTATCAGTCCTTTCGAGACAAAGAGAGTGTTGTCCTGTTTCGAGCGGTACACGAAGCTGCTGCGCCCTTGTATCATGCCCTGGTTGACAAGCTTCTGGAACGGCTCGTCCTTGACAGCCATGCCCAAGTCGAAGAGGAACTTGTTCCAGAACCTTGCATATATCAGGTGTCCTGTGCCATGTTCGGCACCGCCGACGTAGAAGTCGACGTTCTGCCAATAGGCGACGGCTTCGGGCGAGAAGTAGGCCTCGTCGTTGTGGGGATCCATATAGCGGAGGTAGTATCCGCTGCTGCCGGCGAAGCCCGGCATGGTGCTCAGTTCCAGCGGGAACACGTTCACGCCGTCGACCAGGCTCTTGTCGACAACCCTGCGCCCACTCTCGTCCCATGCCCAACAGCGAGCGTGTCCCAACGGCGGCTCGCCGTCGGCGGTAGGCCTGAACTCAGAGACCTCAGGCAGCTCCAACGGCAGACACTCGTCGGGTATGCAGTAGGGGGTGCTGTCCTTATAGTAGACAGGAAAAGGCTCGCCCCAGTAGCGCTGACGGCTGAAGATGGCGTCGCGCAGACGATAGTTCACTGTGCGGTATCCGACGCCCATCCGTTCGATACGTTCGATTACGGCAGCCATAGCCTCCTTCACCTTCATGCCGGTGGCGAAGCCGCTGTTGACAGAATAGCCCGTCTTGGCATCCATGCTCTCGGTCCATGTCGAGGGGTCGCTGACGACGTCTTTCTCCATCGACACCACCTGCCGTATCGGCAGGTGGAAATGGCGAGCAAAGGCAAAGTCGCGGCTGTCGTGCGCCGGCACGGCCATGATGGCACCTGTGCCGTAGCCCGCCAGCACATAGTCGCTCACCCAGATAGGTATCCTCTCGTCGGTCAACGGGTTGACGGCATAGGCTCCGGTGAACACGCCCGACACCTTCTTCACCTCCGCCTGTCGCTCGCGCTCCGAGCGGTTCTTGGCCCATGCCACATATTCCTCCACCTCGGCCTTATGTTCGGGTGTGGTGATGCTCTCTATAAGCTCGTGCTCGGGACACAGCACCATGAAGGTCACTCCGAATATGGTGTCGGGGCGCGTGGTGAAGATCTCGAAGGAGATGTCCGACTGGTCGGACAGCTTGAACCATACGGCAGCGCCCTCCGAGCGTCCTATCCAGTTGCGCTGTATCTCCTTGAGGCTGTCTGTCCAGTCCACCTGTTCGAGGCCGTCGACCAGACGCTGTGCGTAGGCCGAGATGCGAAGGCTCCACTGGCGCATCAGCTTGCGCTCCACAGGGAATCCACCTCGGACAGAGAGGCCGCCGACAACCTCGTCGTTGGCCAGCACAGTGCCCAAGCCGGCACACCAGTTTACCGGTATGTCGGCCAGATAGGCCAGGCGGTAGTTCATCAGCACCTGCCTACGGCGCACCTCGTCCCACGAATTCCACTCGTCGGCTGTAAAATGCATCTCTTCGGTACATGCCGCGTCGAGACCATCGGTGCCACACCTCGCGAAACGTTCCTCCAGCACGCTGACAGGCTGCGCCTTCTGCAAGGCATTGTCGTAGTAATGTTCAAACAGCCGGATGAACGTCCATTGTGTCCATTTGTAGTATTTCGGGTCGCACGTGCGTACCTCGCGGTCCCAATCGAAGCTGAAGCCTATCTTGTCCAGCTGTTCGCGATAGCGGGCTATGTTCTGCGCCGTGGTGACGGCAGGGTGCTGTCCTGTCTGTATGGCATACTGCTCGGCTGGCAGACCGTAGGCGTCGTAGCCCATAGGATGCAGCACGTTGTAGCCACGCAGACGCTTGTAGCGTGCATAGATGTCGCTGGCAATGTATCCAAGCGGGTGTCCCACATGGAGACCCGCACCCGACGGATACGGGAACATATCGAGTACATAGTAGTGCGGACGCCCCGGGTCCGGTACAACATGGTATGTACCATGTTCACACCAGTAGTTTTGCCAGCGCTGTTCAATCTCGTTGAAGTTGTATTCCATTTGCTATCAACAATATATTATCCTTGGCCTGCTTTCTGGCCAAAGTGCAAATATAATAAATATAATTTGAATGCGCGAAATAATTTACGATAGTATTTCAACAGACGGCGGTTGATAAAAAGCATTTTGACAGACGGGGAAATAGTCGTACTTTTGCAGCGTCGAATGTCATGGTCCGCCTTCGGGCGGATAATAGGGAACCATGTGGAAATCATGGGCTGACGCGCAACTGTAACCCCCATAGAGGGGACAGGCAAAAATGCCATTGGACCACACGTCCGAGAAGGCGCCTGTCCCGACAAGGGCCAGCCAGGAGACCTGCCATGCAACAAAGGCAAAGAGACCAGCTTCGCGAAACAAGCAAACACATCAATATGGAGACCAACACATTCACAATCACCAAGCGTGATGGACAGGTCGAGCGTTTCTCGCTCGACAAGATAATGAACGCCATCATCAAGGCATTCGATGCCACCGAACACGACCGTCGCCGCCCCGGCGAACCCCAGCACGAGCCCATAGACCTCAGCCGCCTGTCGAAGATACTTGCCCACCTCGACATACACGACGGCATCACCGTCGAGGAGATACAGAACCAGGTCGAGGTGGCCCTGATGCAAGAAGGCCACTACGCCGTGGCCAAACGCTTCATGCTCTACCGCCAGCAGCACACCGAGGACCGCGAGACTATGGAGAAGCTGCGCTTTCTGGCCGACTATGTCGACGCCGCAAATGCCGCCACCGGCAGCAAGTACGACGCCAACGCCAACGTGGAGAACAAAAACATCGCCACGCTGATAGGCGAGCTGCCCAAGAGCAACTTCATACGCCTGAACCGTCGCCTGCTGACCGACCGCATCAAGCAGATGTATGGCAAAGACCTCGCCAACCGCTACCTCGACCTGCTGACGCACCACTTCATCTACAAGAACGACGAGACCTCGCTGGCCAACTACTGTGCCTCGATAACCATGTACCCGTGGCTCCTCGGCGGCACCATCTCGATAGGCGGCAACAGCACCGCTCCCACGAACCTCAAGTCGTTCTGCGGCGGCTTCATCAACATGGTCTTCATGGTGAGCTCGATGCTCAGCGGTGCCTGCGCCACGCCCGAGTTTCTGATGTACCTCAACTACTTCATCCAGAAAGACTACGGCAAGGACTACTGGCGTGACCCCGACCGTGTAGTCGACCTGTCGTTGCGACAGCGTACACTGGACAAGGTAGTCACCGACTGCTTCGAGCAGATCGTCTACAGCCTCAACCAACCCACCGGTGCCCGCAACTACCAGTCGGTGTTCTGGAACATAGCCTACTACGACGAGCCCTATTTCCGCTCGCTCTTCGGTGAGTTCCGCTTCCCCGACGGCTCGGAGCCCGACTGGGAAGGTCTCAAGTGGCTGCAGAAACGTTTCATGCGATGGTTCAACCAAGAGCGTACCAAGACCGTCCTCACCTTCCCTGTCGAGACAATGGCACTGCTATACACCAAGGACGGCAAATATGTCGACGAGGAGATGGCACGTTTCACTGCCGAGATGTATGCCGAGGGCCATTCGTTCTTCACATATATTAGCGACAATGCCGACTCGCTCAGCTCTTGCTGCCGTCTGCGCAACGAGATTACCGACAACGGGTTCAGCTACACGCTGGGGGCCGGCGGCGTCTCGACAGGCAGCAAGAGCGTGCTCACCATCAACCTCAACAGGTGCATCCAGTATGCTGTGGGCAACAAGATGGACTACCACGAGTTCCTGACCGACATCATCGACCTGTGCCACAAGGTGCAGCTGGCCTACAACGAGAACCTCAAAGACCTGCAGGCCCACGGCATGCTGCCGCTCTTCGACGCAGGCTACATCAACATCGCCCGCCAGTATCTCACCATCGGCGTCAACGGCCTCGTCGAGGCCGCCGAGTTCATGGGCATACCTATCAACGACAACCCGCAGTACCGCGAGTTCGTGCAGACGGTGCTGGGGCTGGTGGAGAAGAAAAACAAAGAGTACCGCACCAAGGAGGTGATGTTCAACTGCGAGATGATACCGGCCGAAAACGTCGGCGTCAAGCATGCCAAGTGGGACCGCGAGGACGGCTACTTCGTGCCGCGCGACTGCTACAACAGCTACTTCTACATCGTCGAGGACACCTCGCTCACCGTCATCGACAAGTTCCGCCTCCACGGGGCTCCATATATCGAACACCTCACCGGCGGCAGCGCGCTGCATTGCAACCTGGAGGAACACCTGACACAACAGCAGTACCGCCAACTGCTCGACGTGGCCGCCAAAGAAGGGTGCAACTACTTCACATTCAACATTCCCAACACCATCTGCAACGAATGTGGTCACATTGACAAGCGCTACCTCAAGGAGTGTCCCCACTGTCACTCGAAGAACGTCGACTACCTGACACGCGTCATAGGCTATCTGCGCCGCGTGAGCAACTTCAGCAAGCCGCGTCAGGAAGAGGCTTCGCGCCGCTTCTACGCCTCAATGGAATAACTGACAATGCTCAAATACATCGATACCGACATCGTGTTCCAAGAGTTGCCCGACGAGGTGACGTTGGCCCTCAACCTCACGGGATGTCCCTGTCGCTGTCCGGGATGCCACTCGAGCCACCTGTGGGGTGACAGCGGTTGCGAACTGACCACTGAGCGGCTCGATGCACTCATCGAGGAGGAAAATGGCAACATCACCGCCGTGTCGTTCATGGGCGGCGACGCCGCTCCGCGCGAGGTGAACCGTCTGGCCAGCCATATACGTCAACGCTTCCCGACACTGCACACCGCATGGTGGAGCGGACGCACACTAATCTCGTCCGACATCGACACTGCCAATTTCGACTATATCAAGACGGGACCTTATCTGGCACATCTCGGCGGACTACGCTCGCCACGCACCAACCAACGACTCTATCGCATACTCGGAGGTGCGCTGCACGACATAACGAGACTATTGAACTCCTGATGCCGGCTCAGGTAGCTGTTGCGATAACGGGGGTCCAGACTCACATCGTCGCCAAACCACGACGGCGGTGCGAAACGGTCGGCGGTGGCTGTGTCGGGAAACTCGACCTCCACAATGCGCAGCCCTTCGTGGTGCCCATGAAAGATGTCCAGCTCGGCGACAAGGCCGTCCTGTAGCGGTATGCGATAACGCGTCTTGACGATATTATACCCTTCGCACTTTGCCTTCAGCAACTCATAGCTCTCGCGAGGCATGACAAACTCCTCCTCGCGATTGTGGATAGCCGTCGACCCGACCGGGATGTGCTCTTTGACAGTGAGGATAAACACATCGCCCATCCTGCGTATGCGCATGGTGGGCGATGTGCACAGGTAGCACTGCTCTATCTCGACACCGGAGCACTCCGACAGTCCTTCGGGGAGCCTTGCTACCAGGTATTTGCGTTCTATCTCCATCAAAGTCTGGCAAGACAGTCGGTGACGTTGCGCTCGATGCGGCTGACGATGTCGTCGCAGTCGTCGGCCTTGTGGAAAGGCTCGCCCGTGATACGCTCGTATAGCTCGATGTAACGGTCGCTGATGCCGTCCACTATCTCGTCGGTCATCTCCGGCACAAGCTGTCCCTCCTTGCCTTGGAAGCCGTTCTCCATCAGCCACTCTCTGACAAACTCTTTGCTCAGCTGACGCTGATGTTCGCCTCTGGCAAGGCGCTCCTCGTAGCCGTCGGCATAGAAGTAGCGGCTGCTGTCGGGGGTGTGTATCTCGTCGATGAGGTATATCTTGCCGTCGCGCTTGCCAAACTCATACTTGGTGTCGACCAGGATAAGGCCCTTGGCAGCGGCCATCTCGGAGCCACGCTGGAAGAGCTGCAGGGCGTAGCGTTCGAGCTGGTCGTAGTCGTCTTTGGCGACAAGGCCGGTACGTATAATCTCCTCGCGACTTATGTTCTCGTCGTGTCCCTCGTCGGCCTTGGTAGTGGGCGTGACGATAGGCGTGGGGAACTTCTGGTTCTCGACCATGCCGTCGGGCAGCGGCACACCGCACAGGGTGCGGGCACCCGCCTTGTATTCGCGCCATGCCGATCCGGCCAGGTAGCCGCGCACTATCATCTCGACACGGAAGCCTTCGCACTTGAGACCCACGGTGACCATCGGGTCGGGGGTGGCCAGCTTCCAGTTGGGCAGTATGTCGGCTGTGGCATCGAGGAACTTGGCTGCAATCTGGTTGAGCACCTGTCCTTTGTAGGGGATACCCTTGGGCAGCACCACGTCGAAGGCCGAAATACGGTCGCTGACGACCATGGCCATATATCTGTCGTCGATGTTGTACACATCGCGCACCTTGCCCACATAGAGACTTTTCTGTTTCGGGAAACTGAAGTCGGTTTTTACAACTGCTTTCATATCATTCATCAAATTTGTTTGCAAAAAAAAGTAAAGTTCACTTTGCCATAGGAGCGATGCTGCCAGAAATGCGGATGCTCCTCGAAGCTGTATCCCCTGGGATGCTCCAGCACGAAGATGCCGTCATCGGCAAGTGCATTGCTGTCGAAGACAAGGTCGGGCAGCGTGTCCAGTCCGTCCAACGCGTAGGGAGGATCGGCAAAGACGATATCGAAACGGCGGGTCAGGCGTTTCAACATGTCGAAGGCATCGGCACGCACAACATGAAGGTTGTCCACCGAGAAAAGACGTGCACACTGCTTGATAAAGTCGGTACACTGTGCGTTGATGTCGATGGAAGTCACGTCGCATGCCCCGCGTGACACAAACTCCAACGACACAGCACCCGTGCCTGCAAAGAGGTCCATCACCGAGCACTCCTCGTAGTCGACATAATTGTTGAGTATGTTGAACAGGCTCTCGCGTGCCATGTCGGTAGTGGGACGTACCGGCAGGTTCGGCGGAGGGTTCAGGCGACGTCCGCGTAGGCTTCCTGCTATTATTCTCATATCAGGAGCAATGCATGCCGGTAGGTGTGCAACTGGTGGAACTTCTGTCCCACCTTGCAGAAACCGGTGAAGAGACTCGTCTTGGGGAAGAACGGACGCAACCGCGAGTAGAGGTCTCTGTCGACCTCGCCGCACATCAGCAGTTCTGTGTCGCCGCTGTCGATACCGATGGTGCGGACAAGCTCTACCAGCTGATAGATAAAGGCTTTCTCGTCGGTACAATCCAATGTGTTGCCATACAGGTAGCGACCATCGGAGAACGCCGCCATGTCGACACAACCGTGGCGCCAGTGGCTCAGCAGGACAGGGTGTGCCGCGCCGAGACGGGCACACGAAGCCAACTTGACATGCTGGTTCACAACGGTAAGCCCCGGCAGCGCGACCTTGAAGGCTGTAACAATCCCTTCGTCGGCCGAGAACACGGCTGTCGACGCCAGTTCGGCACTGTGTGCCGTGATAGACGACAGGCTCGTTGCACCGACAAGACGAAGATACTGGCGGTTGCTGGCAGCCGAATACACCTCGTCGGGCACCCACACCGATGCGTCGGTCACGACGACCAGCTCCATCTTGCGGAACCCCAACGGACGCACTCCCACTGCACCCAAGAACGCCTTGATGTCGCGTGTGGCGTCGGTCATCGATGTCGCATGACCGCCCGTTGTCTCGCCAAAGGCTAGCAACTCGCCACCATGCGATATCTCCGAAAAGGAAAATCCATCGGCCTTGAGGCAGATGGATAGTCTCTTGTCGTGTTCAGCATCGCATGCCCCGCTGGCTGTCAAAGTCTTCTGGATATATGGCATAACGCGCGTTTACTCGAAATTACCCTCGGTGATAGCCTGAGTCATATCGCCGACCTTCCATCCCGCATAACGTCCGGCCACCTTCTCGACCTCGGCAATCTTGTTGACGACCGACTGGTGGTCCATGTCGCTGAGCAGCGTGGCAAGGTCGACCTTGCACTCGAACACGGGAACAAAGAAGCCACTCTTCTCCAACATGCCTGCCGCCAGCTCGAACTCGTTCTGCTCGTCCTTGGGATACGGCACATAGCGCAGGTTGAGTATCTCCTCGTCGGTAAGCTGACGTATGTGACCGTTGGCGTCGAGTATGGGCAGTTTGCCGTCCTCACGCAGTTTGGCCACCGGGTTGACAAACACCTCGACGCGCGTGGCATAGCCATTCTTGACAGCCTCAGCCTCCGTGATTTCGTTGATATCCACACCGTCAGGTATCTTGTCGTAGTTGATCACCTTGTTGACCACCTTCATGCTGTCCTCCGTAAGCAAACGGTTGAGGAGTGTGTCGAAGCTGCCGCAATATGTGCTGTAGGTGACCTTGTAGGCTTCCTCCAAGGTACGTATCGCCTTCAGCTTCTCGGCACATGCGTCACGACGCTTGTTGTACTCGTTTTCGAAACGCACAGGTTTCATAATGCTGCTGTAAAGCACAAAGGCGAGGGCTACGATAGCCACGCCCAGCACAATCTGGATAATGGTTTTGCCTTTCATTTGCTGTTATGTTATTTATTTTCGGTTTTACTCTATGATTGCTTCCTTTGATTCCTGTCTCCTTAACTCCCTAACCCCTTAACTCCTTACACACATTTACACCTGTCGACACACAACTGTTTCAAGGTGCAAAGATACAAAATAATTTGTGATACGGAGAAAAAAATGTTGTTATTTTTTCTTTGTCTTCTTTGCCGCGCCGTTGCGTGGCTTGGACAATGCTTCGTCGACCTGACTGCGTTGTTCCGGTGTCAAGACCTCGAACATACGCACTTTTGTAGTGTACATCTCGCGTGATATCTCGCATTGCAGCCGAGCCTCACGGTCGAACAACGGGAAGAGTTCCTTCGACTGGTCGCCGTCGAGATGCATATACAAGGCTATGCTGTCGCGGACGGCTTTCTGTCTGGCACGCAGCACAGCGACACGTTCCTTCGACGCATCGGCGATGGCGTCGAGACGTTTCTTTTGGTTCTGCGACAAGTCGCTGACCATCTCGGTAATATCTTTGTGTGGACGATTGCCTTTGTGTGTATGTCCGTCGCCCTGTGCTGCACACGGCACCGACATCGACAAAAGAAGAGCAACAACCAATAGTATCCTGTATTTCATAATTGAATGTGTTATTTTTCGCTAATTTGATTTGATTCAGCGGTGCTCAGGGCCGCTCCCTGCGGTCGGGCAGGTGTGATTGCGTTATTATGACAATGTGTAAATACGGAAGTGTTGACGCGTCAGCCACTAACGCATTAACGTACTGACGCATCCTGTCGATCTACTCCTCGTAGATATACTCTATGGGATTGACGGCGGCCTCCTCGACAGTGCCGTAATAGTTGTAGTCCTGCACCTGTGCTATCATCGAGCCGATGCCGTCATCGCCCGAAGCCTGGACACGAGCAACGACACCGCCGACCACCACCACAAGCAGCACCGCAGCAGCCGACGACATCGCGACACGCCGCCATGTGTTTGTACTGTGCACGGGCTGCAGGTAGGGGTGCTGACGCACTTGCGCCATAACACCGTCCACGACGTCGACCCTATGCGGATACTGCATAGCGGCCAGCTGGTTCAATCCTTCGTCTATCGTCATTGTTTCAGTTCTTTTGCCAAATTCTTCTTTGCGCGGAAAATCAGGCTTTCCACCTTGCTCAGGCTACAGCGCATCACTTCGGCAATCTGCTGGTATGAGAAATCTTCGTACACATGGAGCACCAGTGCGGTGCGCTGCTCGTTGCCGAGGTGTCCGATGGCAACACGCAACTGGGCAAGCTGCTCGTTGTGTATTATCTGCTGCTCGGCGTTGAGGTCGGACGATGGTGTCTCGGGCCTATACTCGTCGTCGTTGTGACTGTCGGCCGACACATACCGCCGTTCGCGGCCCAGCATCTTGCAGACAGTGTTGACAGTGATGCGGTAGATGAATGAGCTCAACTTCGAGTCGAAACGGAAACGCGGCAATGCTGTGTAGAGTTCGACAAACACCTGCTGGGTCACCTCCTCCACATCCAGTTTTGTACCACACAGCTTATAGGTCAGGTTGGCCACTATCTGCTGATATCGTTCAACTATCTCGGCATACAGCTCGGTCTTACCCGCCAACACGGCCTCTACTATCTGTTTGTCTTCCACTCGGCTCGAGTTCAATGATTATGTACTGCGAAGAATTGATTTATTGCAACAGGACAAGGAAAAATATTTTGTCGTTTCGGAATTTTCCTCTCTCTCGTCCTTTAAACCACCGACACATTCTCACATTGACGCATTCACGCATCCTTAAAACGTTCCATATCACGACGGTCGCGCTTGGTGGGGCGTCCCACTCCGCGGTCACGCCGCTCGAAGGCATACTGGCGTATCATCTGTATTCGCTCGTATTCCTCGACAGGCGTCCGGTCAATCATGAAGCCCTGCACCAACGGCGCCCCTACCCTGTTGGGCGGTAGCGCCAGCACTTCGACCTGCTTGTGCAGTTGGTCGATATTGAGATTGTAACGCTCCCCGACCTTCACATCGTGGGCAGGCTTCAGCTCTCGTCCGTCGGTGGCAAGCGTCACCTTGCCGGCCTGACAGGCATCGGCTGCCAACGTGCGTGTCTTGTACAGACGCACTGCCCACAGATATTTGTCGAGCCTCATATCTTGAAGATATAAGTTATGGTACCCTTCTGCTCTTCCGGTGCGGCAGGATCGGCATTGAAGCGGGCACGTTTGGCCGCAGAGAGAGCCTGTCCGACAAGATATCCGTCGGATGAGTTGGAGCCCTTCGGCTGGTACTCGGCACGTGTCACACGACCCTGCCTGTCGACCCATATTGTCACAACCACAGTGCCCTGGACGTTGGAGTTGTATTCGGGTCGGGGCAGTGCCACGCTGCTGCGTCCGGCAAGCGTATAGTTGCCGTTGCCACCACCGTTGCCGGTATAGTTGTTGCTGGTTTGCGTACCACCCGGCTTGCCCTGATTGCCGGCTCCCGTGCTTTGTCCCTGACTGCCGGTGCCACTGCTGACGTTGCGCTTGCCCGGGAAGAGCGCGTTCTTGTTGATCTCCGGCTGTTTCGGCTCGGCGACCGTCGGCTCGGCAGGGTGCGGCGCCACCGTGTTGCCCTGCACCGGACTGGCATCCACCGAAGGTGCCGGCTCGCTGTTCTGGGTGACTATACGGTTGGGCGATGTCGCCGCCGTCTGCGGCACCGGCTCGCTGGCGGGTTGTGCATCCGACCCACTGCCAAAGTCGCTGTCCCCGAGGTTCACCTCGACACCCTCTTCGGGTATCGGCGGGTCGGGCGGGTCGTAACCGAACGATATGAGCACCAAGGCAACCAACAGCATGATTACCGCAGTACAGATACCTGATATAAGCTTGTTGTTCATTTCTTCGGCGATGTAGCTAAGATGACCTTGTGCTTGGAACCTGTCGACGCGTTGATACTGTTCACGGCATCAATCACATGTACTACGTCCTGCACCGGCACGTTCTTGTCGGCACGCAACGTAACACACGCATCGTCGACCTCCGCACCGATGCTGGTGCGTATAAACGACTCCAACTCGTCGACAGCTATAGGCACGTCGTTGTCGACAAAGAAGTTGTGGTTTTCGTCGATATACACCGTCACCGTCTCGCGCGCCATCGTCTTGCTGTTGCTTTCGGGCAACAGCAGCTTGACGGCGTTGGGACTGATGAGTGTCGAGGTAATCATAAAGAATATGAGCAACAGAAACACCAAGTCGCTCATGCTCGACGAGTTGGTCTCTACCTTTATTTTATTCTGCGATCGTATCATAACAGCTGATGGATTGTGTGTTGTCTATGTAGCCTCAAGCCGGCTCATGGAGCAAGTCCATAAACTCGTTGGCTCGCACTTCGAGCTCGAAGACCACATTGTTGATACGGCTCACCAACAGATTGTTGAGGAAGTAGCATACAATGCCGACAATAAGGCCGCCCACGGTAGTGACCATAGCGGTATATATGCCCGAGGCCAGCATCTGTATGTCGATGTTGTTGCCGGCATAGGCCATCTCCTGGAACGCCTGTATCATGCCCACCACGGTGCCGAGGAAGCCTATCATCGGGCCCAGCGAGGCCACGGTGGCGACTATCGACACGTGTTTCTCGAGGTTGGCCACTTCGAGCTGTCCTTCGTTTTCGATGGCAGCCTGGATGTCGGGCAGCGGACGACCGAGACGGGAGAAGCCCTTGCTGATCATACGTCCGAGGGGGGTATTGGTGTCCTTGGCCAGCTGACGCGCTGCATCGACGTTGCCCTCATGGACATGCTGCCGTATACGCTCCATAAACTCGCTGTCTTCCTCGCCCTTGAGGGCACCGTTGAGTGTAAGGTAACGCTCGATGAAGATATATATCGCCAGCACCAGCAGCAGGACCAGCAACAGCATGATCCATCCGCCGTTGAGAGCCATATCCCATAGCGTTATCCGTTCGGGCGACGACGTCGTGACGACATCCGCCAGAGTGTCGATTGTTGCAGCCTGATCGGCTTGCAGGAGAAGAAGGTGTTTAATCATTGCTTGTTATGTGTTATTGTTTCTTTGCTTGTACTATATTCTGCATAACGGCGATGCCGTCGATATATTGTGCGACCTTGTCAAAAATGCAGCGAAGCCCCTATGGCCGGATGGAATCCGGAAGCGTCGGGCAGTATCGTCGGGACGACAGCAAGGCTCAGGTTGTCGTCGATCTTGAAATCGAACAGGTGGCCGAACACATAGGCATCGACAAGGTTGAGGGCATAAATGCCGACGGTGATGATAACCATCAGCTGGAAGTCGCGGTTGTACGAGTTGTACATGCTATAGATGTTACTCGTCGGATACGAGGCATAAGCTTCGAGCGACGGAGTGTCGTCGTGGTTGACACGGTAGAGATACTCGTCCTTGAACATAGTCATGCGCTCGTAGTTGTAGTGTACGAAGTAGCCCATAGCAGCAAAACCGCCGTATATGACAGGTATCTTCCACGCCTGATGGTTGTATACCTGTCCGCCGCCGGGTATCAACGACCAGCGCATTGCCGTCATGGCCGAATGTTCCTGTGCGGCAAGGCCGCCACGGGCAAACAGAGCTACGATGGCAGTGCCGAGCAGTGCCAGCATCACCAACGTACGTTTGCCTGTTGCCGTAACCATCGCTACTTGTTTTCGAGCAGGCTGACGATACGTTCAAAATCGGCGTCGGAGTTGAAGGCAATGGTCAGGGTTCCCTTGCCGCGCTGCGAACGTTTTATCTCCACCACCGACTGCAGACGTTGCTTGAGACGGTCTTTGGCTTCCCGATGCTGCGCCGGCAGGTCGCCGCGGCGTGGCACAGGGTGCACCACAGACTGTTTGGCACTCTTCACCAACTGTTCCGTCTGGTGCACCGAGAGGCCGCGTTCCATGACCTGATGCAATATCTCGAGATGACGCTCCACGTCCTCCACTCCGGCAAGGGCGCGGGCATGGGCCATGCTTATCTTGTCCGAGCCAAGAGCCAGCTGTGTCTCGGCAGGCAGGTTGAGCAGACGCAGATAGTTGGTGATGGTGGAGCGGTTCTTGCCGACACGTTCGCTGAGTTGGTCGTGCGTGAGGCGGCACTCGTCGAGGAGCGCCTTGTAGCCCAGAGCCACCTCCATAGCGTTGAGGTCGGAGCGCTGGATGTTCTCCACCAGGGCCATCTCCATCATCTGTGTGTCGGTGGCGACACGGACATACGCCGGTATCTCTTTGAGGCCGGCCATCAGCGAGGCACGCATACGACGTTCGCCGGCGATAAGCTGGTAGGTGCCGTCGGGCATACGACGCACGGTGACAGGCGTGATGACACCCTGTTGGCGGATGCTTTGGGCCAACTCCTCAAGAGCGTCGGCATCGAATTCCTTGCGGGGCTGGTAGGGGTTAGCCACTATCTTGTCCAGCGGTATCTCACTGATGGTGGCGGCCACGGTACCGCCTTTGGCGGCATCAATGTCGATGTCGGGCAGGATGGACCCCAGTCCGCGACCCAAGCCGCCACTTCTCTTTGTTGTCATGTCGGTATTACATTTTGTTTCTGGTCAGGATCTCCTGAGCGAGATTGAGGTAGTTGACAGCACCCGTCGAAGCGGCGTCGTGCATGATGATGCTCTTGCCGTACGACGGAGCCTCGGCCAACTTGGTGTTGCGGTATATGAGCGTGTCGAACACCATCGTCTTGAAGTGGCTGCGCACATCCTCGACCACCTGACGTGCCAACCGCAGACGGTTGTCGTACATGGTGATGAGCAGCCCTTCGATGCTGAGCCGCGGGTTGAGGCGCGTCTGCACTATACGCACGGTGTTGAGAAGCTTGCCCAGACCCTCCAGTGCAAAGTATTCGCTCTGGATGGGTATGATGACCGAGTCGGAGGCTGTCAGCGCGTTGATGGTGATAAGACCCAACGAGGGAGAGCAGTCGATGACGACGAAGTCGTAGCGGTCCTTGACAGGGTCAAGCGCACGCGCCAGAAAACTTTCGCGCCCTTTTTCGTTGATAAGCTCCACTTCGGCGCCAACGAGGTCGATGCGCGTTGGCAGAAGGTCGAGGTTGGGCGTGTCGGTCTCCACTATGATGTCGGCAGCGTTAGCCTGACCGAGGATGCAGTCGTATACACTTTTTTCAAGGGCGTCGGGGTCGACGCCGAGACCCGACGTGGCGTTAGCCTGAGGGTCGCAGTCGACAAGCAGCACTCTCTTCTCGAGCACCGCAAGCGATGCCGAGAGGTTGACTGCCGTGGTCGTCTTGCCCACACCACCTTTCTGGTTGGCTATTGAGATGATCTTGGACATGTCTCTCGAAGGCGGTTAGAACTTGAAATCTATCTCGTCCAGGCGTGCATCGGTGCTCTCGGAACGGAAGGTGTCCAGCGGCACCACAGGCTCCGGCTCCACGCCGGTCTCGATGAACGAAAAAGCGTTCTCCAAACCCTTACGGAATTTCTCGAAATCCTCCTTGTAGAGGAACATCTTGTTCTTGTCAATGTAAAACTCGCCGGTCTTGTTGTCGAAGAGTTTACGGCTTTCGGTAATGGTAATAAACTTGTCACCACCGCGTGTTTCTTTCACATCGAAGAAATATCTACGTTTTCCGGCAGGGATAACCTGACTGTAGAGTTCTTCTTTTCTGTTCTCTTGATAATCCATTTCTCTGTGTGTTTTATTACTATTCTATTGGCGACCTCCAAAAAATCCTCGTATGCATAACAAACAAAAAATTACTTTAAGAGGCTACCTTTTTTCGGCTGCAAAAGTATACATTTTTTTCCAAACGGAATGATATTAGACAATAAAGTTATCAACAACTGGCGGTTAGCACCTATCACATGTCACGTTTGTGGGTCATGATGTCCAGTATGCAATCGTCGGTTTGGCACATCCCCTCCTTGCCGAGGCGCCCCAGGTTGCGTATGGAGCAGTCGATGTCGCTCTCGCTGAGGCCGTCGGTACGGTCTACGACACGGTCGTGCACAGCCAACTCGGCACACACAAAGGCACTGTACAGTCCCACGCTCATCTTCAGCGCACAGCTTGGCTTGGCACCGTCGCAGACCATGCCTGCTATGGTGTTGATCATGTTTTTCATGGCGTAGCACACCTGCTCATAGGTGCCGCCTTCGAGGTATGTCAACGCAGCGCTGACACCCATTGTGGCGTTGACGATGCCGCATAGTGCGCTGAGGCGGCCTATGCCGCGCTTGATGTAGATCGACATCAAGTGGCTCATGGCGACGGCTCGCATAATCTGCTCGTCGGTGCAGCCTTTCATGGTGCCATAGTAGTAGGGCGGCAAGGTGCATGCAATGCCCTGATTGCCCGAGCCCGAGTTGGAGTAGACCGGCAGCGTGCATCCGTCCATACGGGCGTCGCTGGCGGCGACAGTGCGTGCCACGACGGTATGCACGATGTCGGACGAGGCTTGTTCCATCAGTATCTCGCCGGTGTGCAGACCCATGCCGTTCAGTCCGGCGACGGAAGCGGCAGTGTTGAGCTTGACGGTGTCGCTCATGAAAGCCAGTTCGTCGAGGGGCGTGGTGGTGGCATAGTCGTAGACCATGCGTGCGGTGAGTTCGAGCTGCTGACGGTTCTCCTCGTCGTGATCTGTGTCGTCCTCATCGGGCTGGTGAAGCCCCTGCTTGACATCAAGGAGTACCTCGTTGTTGCGACAGACGAAGACAAAGTTGCTGTGACGGTGCGAGATGACGGCCACGGCACGGTCGTCACCGGCCTTGACGGTACATTCGACATACAGCTTGTCGGCCGTCTCCTTCACCCCTATGTCGACACGTCCGGCGTTGTTGGCCAGCCAGCGTTTGGCGTCGTCGACCTCGGCAGGCTCTTGCGCCAGCACCTCGAGGCCACGCTCGGTATGGCCGTGCACCACAGCCATAGCCACAGCGATGGGCAGACCTATCATACCCGTGCCGGGGATGCCCACGCCCATCGCGTTCTTGAACACGTTCTTGCTCAGCCTGAGCACTATCGTCTCGGGCTCACGTCCCAGCGTCTCGCACGCCTTGGCCACACAGAGGGCCACGGCGCCGGGCTCGGTACAGCCCATGGCGGGCACCACCTCGAGGCGGAGTATGCCGACTATCTGATTTCTTGTTTCTTCTGCTAACATTGGCGTTATGGGTTTAGAACGGCTCGTCGGGGTCGGTCGTAAAGTTGTCGTCGTTCATCTTCGAGTCTATAATCATGTTGCCCCCCTGGTCGAACCCGCTGTTGGGCTGCATGCCGCTGCCGGCCGAGAGGGAGCCGAGACCGTCGATGACGGGGTTCTCGAAGCGCGCAAACTCCTTGACGAAGCGCATACGCACCTCGTCGGTGGCACCGGAACGGTGCTTGGCGATTATCAGGTCAGCCATGCCTGCGGTGGACCCCTTGTCGTCCTCGTCGATCTTGTAGTATTCCGGACGGTAGATGAAAATCACTATGTCGGCATCCTGCTCTATGGCGCCCGACTCTCGCAGGTCACTCAGCTGCGGCTTGTTGCCGACACGGTTTTCGACGGCACGGCTGAGCTGCGACATGGCGAGCACCGGTATGCCGAGCTCCTTGCTGAGTGCCTTCAGCTGACGGCTGATCATCGAAATCTCCTGCTCACGGTTGCCGTTGCGGTTGTCGGCAGAGCCGCTCGACATGAGCTGCAGGTAGTCGATGAAAATCATCTGTATGTCGAAGCGCTGCTTGAGGCGACGTGCCTTGGCTCGCAGCTCGAAGATGGTGAGCTGGGGCGTGTCGTCGATATATAGCGGAGCACCCTGCAGCGGCTGTGCACCGCGTTTGAGCATCTCCTTCTGTTCGTTGGTGAGCCGACCTTTCTTCAGCACATTGCCTGGAATACGAGCCTCGCTCGAGAGCAGACGCATGGCCAGCTCGTCGCCCGTCATCTCGAGCGAGAAGAAGGCCACCGGCTTCTTGAAGTCGACGGCCATGTTGCGGGCCA
>ERZ842401.2561-NODE-2561-length-24194-cov-9.854592_pt1 | contig 24194 bp, 18 predicted proteins | sample MGYA00521270_ERZ842401 | MGnify/ENA primary metagenome ERZ842401 (study PRJEB31892, sample SAMEA3878208) | bioreactor metagenome | biome: Moose rumen | place: Sweden | collected 2011-10 | study: EMG produced TPA metagenomics assembly of the PRJEB12797 data set... | reverse complement strand
CAAGATTGTGGCTTGCGCCGTAGCCCAAATTGGCGTTGTGAATGTAGCGGATTTTTGTTCCTGTATTTTCAGCAGCAGTGGCATAATCTTTTTCTAAGATACGCCACTTGTCGCTGGGAGAATTGTCAACAATATAAAAAACCCCCACGCATTTTGACTCAAAGACTGACCTAAAAAGCGAGTCAATCTGTTTTTTCGGCGTATTGAATAAAACGACGCTTGCGGTCAATTTGGCATGAGGATTATTCGGATTCTGTCCAGTGTTTTTTTCTTCCGTCACCGCCATCACCCTATGCTCTCCCAGCCCAGCTCTCTCTCGCTCACTAACTCCCCGTCACAGGCATACTCTACCCGCATGCCTACTTCAAGACGTCTTGCAAGTTCCCCATAGTATGCAATCACGTCTTTTCTGATTTCGTCCGCTCCCAGCCGCACCACCGTAACGCCAGAAAAATCACTGTCTGAGAGTTTTCCATCCAAGTCCTTTTCCGTCCGTGCGCAAAAATACAGAAAAACTTCACCTGTCATTTCTGTACCTGAGGCCTTTTCATCATCGCTGGCACACTCCTCCAGTCCATTATGCAAGACAGTTTCCAGCATCAGTTCAGGCACTCCGTTTGGAAAAACAATAATTTCGCTTTCCATCCATGAACCGCCCGCCACGCTCACGAGAAAATCATGCATTGAGACAAGTTTTTTCTGTCTGAAATCTTCCGGGGCTGAGCCACACAGAATGGCAAAACGCTTCAAAACGACCTCTTCTTCCAAAAACTACGAATACAAGTAGTTTATTTATAATACTATGTATTTTCGTATTATTCAAGTAAAACTACGAATAAAAGTAATATAATTTCTTATGTCATTTTGGGAGAATGTTGAACTTTTAAGGGAAGAACAAAATACCTCTTACCGCTGGCTTGCAGGCATAATGGGAGTTTCTGAAACAACGGTCTCCAGCATGAGGAGGGCAAATACAGAGCCAAGAGCCACAGAAGCAGTTAAAATCGCCGCTGCATTAGGCACAACCGTTGAATCCCTGGTCGAATATAGGGGAGATGAAAATCAAGCGTCGGAAAACGTCTATTTAAAAAAATATCTTACCTTAAAGAAAGAAGTGAAAAGACTAGCCGAAGATCTTTAGCATAAAAAAAACGATGAAAACCTCTTTACCGCCTTCCCATCTTCCAGCGTGCATCCAAGCGTTTTCATCGTTTTCCGCTACTCAAAGAGCGAATTGTACTCTTTCTTATACAATTTTACGATTTTGTGGCGCATGAGTTCCTGCTTGGCGTTGATTTCCATGCCGATTTCAAAGGGCTTGGTCAGCAGCACGAACTTAAAAATGCGTTCACAGGTGCGGAAGCCGGTCTTTGCGTTGTCCAAGGCATCGATTTCAGTGCGGAACAGGTTCTGAATTTCATTTGTCTCCAGCAGTTCCTCGTAGTTGTCGTAGAGGATGTTGTTTTCCTCTGCATAGGAAAGCACATTCTGCTGGTCGGGAACGATGAGGGCGGCAACGTATTTTTTGTCCTGCCCCACCACCACAGTGCGCTCAATATAGGGAGAAGCGTTTACTGCCTTTTCGATTACCTGTGGCTCAATGTTTTCTCCGCCTAGAAGAACAATCGTATCCTTGGCACGACCAACGATTTTCAGTTCCTCGTCATAGCTAATCATGCCAAGGTCTCCCGTGTTAAGCCAGCCATCCTTGTCGATAATCGCTTGGGTCAAATCATCCCGCTTGTAGTAGCCTTTCATAATCTGACGTCCCTTTACCATAATCAGGCCACGCTTTCCGGGCTTTAACGGTGCATCATCGGCAACCTGTCCGTCCTTTTCGGCCACAACCTTAACGTCAAGACTGGGGAATACCCAACCAACATTGTTGCTGCGGGGTTTCTTTGAATTCTTTACGGAGATAACAGGAGCGGTTTCTGTCATGCCGTAGCCTTCCAATAGCTTAAAGCCGATTGCATGGTAGAAGGCCTCTGTCTCAGGCTGAAGCGCTCCTCCACCAGAAATAGCCGCGCGGAATTTTCCACCAAACTTTGCCAGGATTTTCTTGTAGACCAGCATTTCGCCCAGCCTATGAAAAGGCCACAAAAGGCAGAAGGGAATGATACCGATAATCACGTCCAAAAAGCGGGGATACCAGTGATAGCGGCAGCGAAGACCGCATACCCTTTCCTTAAATTTATAGTAGAGTTTTCCAATGGCGACAAAATTGTAGAAAGCAGACTTGTGAATCGCATCCTGCTTTTTCACCTCGCGGAAAAGCCCCTGAGCCAAAGCCTCCCAGAGACGGGGAACGCCGTTCATCCACTGCGGCTGCACCAGAGCCATATCCTGCAGCATGACAGAGGCAATGGGTTTTGAATAGGCAAAGCCACCCCTTAGTCCGATGACCATGTAGCAGAAAGCGCGCTCAAAACTATGCCAGATGGGAAGCACCGTAAGCCAGATATCTCCCGGCTGCATGAGCCCCAGCACCTTGTGGGCCACCTCACACTGGGCAATGTAATTGTCGTGGGTCAGCTGCACACCTTTGGGAAGGCCTGTCGTGCCCGACGTAAATATGATTGTCGCAACATCGTCAGGCTGGATTTCCTCCATACCTTTTTCGATATCCAGCCACTCTTCCTTGGTGACCGCCGTACCTTCGCTTTCCAAAAGAGAATAATTGATGACTTCAATGCCCGCTTCCTTGGCCTGAGCCACCGTCTTTTCATCAGGATGCTCATAGAGGATTGCCGTCTTTAGCAGAGGAAGCTCCTCCACTTTTTCCAACACCTTCTGAAGCTGCCTTGCATTTTCAAAGAAAGAAATCTTACAGTCCGCAAAGCCAAGGATAAAACGGATTTCCACACCCATGGAGTCACAGCCACGGGGAACGTCAGCCGCACCCAAAGAAAGCAATGCATAGTCCGTAATCAGCCATTCGCGGCGGTTGTCTGAAATCAGACCGACATGATCGCCCTTTTTGACACCCATTTTTTTGAGGGAAGAAGCAAGCTCTATCACATGCTGATACACCTGAGAGTAACTGTAGCGCACAAAAACGCCGCTCTTGTTCTTTACCGCCTGCAGAGTATAGTTTGGAATCTCCGCCACTTTGTTCCGCAGCAGAATCGGAAGCGTTGTCCCCAAGGATTTGTCCATAGCTGATTCGTCTATCATCGTTTCTCCCACGCGCCTTACTGCGCTTTGTACTTTACATTATCACAGATTATGTCATTTTGTCTATACAGATTGAATGAGTTTTTCAAGATACTTTTTTCGATTTTCTCGTTTTTTTTTAATTTTTTCCTTTTTTTTTCTGAAATTTATGTAGTTTTTTGTTTTTTAAAGCCTATATATAAGGTGTAGAGCCTAAAAAAAAATCTCGGGTTCTGCAAAAGAGGTTTATATGAAACAAGCTGAAACAAAACTTAGTCCGTCACAACGCTGGGAGCAGGCAACCCTTGCAAACAATTTTATCTTTTGCAAGATCATGTCTGAGAACAAGGAACTTTGCAGACAGCTGCTTGAAATACTGCTGCATATCAAAATCGACCGGCTGGAAATGCCCCTCTCGGAAAAAAACGTCAAGACTGACTATCCTTCCCATGGAGTCCGCTTTGATGTCTATACCAGGGATGACAACCGTATCTTTGATATCGAAGTGCAAACTACCGATAAAAAGGATCTTCCCATGCGGGCACGATACTATCAGTCGATGATTGACATTGACAATCTTCAGGCAGGCGAAGATTACAAAGAAATGAAAGATTCCTACGTTATCTTTCTCTGCCTGAATGATATTTTTAAGAAAGGGCTGCCTGTTTATACCTTTGAATATACCTGCGAGGAAGATAAAGAAATAAAACTTTCCGATGGAGCATACAAAATCTTTTTCAATGCCCAAAAATGTGATATAATGCCAACCGGTGAGGAGCAGGCATTTTTCCGTTTCCTGCAGGGAAGAAATGCAGAAACAGATTTTACCCGCCAGCTCGCCACTGAAGTAACCCGCGCAAAACACAATGCGCAATGGAGGATGCAGTTTATGACATGGGATCAGAGCATAAAAGAAGAAGCGGAACTTCTGGCTTCAGAAATGGTAAAAGAGCGGGCCGAAGACATGGCAAAAGACATGGCAAAAGACATGGCAAAAGACACAGTCCGACGGCTGCTGGCCAAGGGAAAACTTTCTGCGGAAGAAATCGCCGAAATCACGCAGCTATCCATCGCCGAAGTCCAGCAACTCCAGCAGGACATGCACCCGTAGCAGAAAAAAACCCGGGCATATCCGCTACTCCCTGGGCAAAAAACAAAACCGCCCCTCACTACAGGCAAAAGGCTGCAGCACGGGGCGGTCGGTTTACCGGCTCACAAGGAGCCTGCTTTAATTTGCACCGAATGCAGATACAAGGTCAGCTTGCCTCCGCGCAGTCTACGGTGTACGCCGTCTTTCCTTCCGCAACCGGGTTTGCGCGTGTAGTGAAATGCCAGGTCTTGCTTGTAGGCGCAAATCCTGTTTCAAGGAAAGACTTGCCTGCAAGCGTTCCGTCGATTGAACTCATAGGAATTGCGATATAGTATTCCGTGCCGTAGGCAAGTTTTCCATAGTGAAGCATGATGTAAACGCTCTTGTCCTTTGCATAGTGCCGGAAGTCTTGAAGCCACCGACTCCCAAGTAGAGTTTTGCATCGCTCGTCCAGTGGTCAGCCCACTTTACGCTCTTGTCTGCAATTTTGTCTCCATGTCGCCGTCCACCGTAAGATAGCCGTCATCGGAAGCACCTGAACCGCCGCCACCAGAGCCATTTCCTCCACCGCCCGAATCCGAACCGTCAGAACACGCGGCAAACGAAAACAGCGCCCCGGCCATATATATGACAGCACTTGCAGCTCGAAATCAGACCTTGCAACTTATCAATGCATTGCCTGACAATAAGATTCAACGTTTTTCTTGATACGTACATTCTGCTTGATGCCATTCTCGTACGCGAGCCATATGCAGATGACACACGGCAGCTCATGCGTTATTGCGTTTCCACATTAGACGGACATATTGCCGCCCATTCCCTCACTAATATTTTTTATATTCTGTAACTGTTGATTATATCATTACGCGCAACAAGCAGGATTTTGCCGAAACAAAAATCCCGCCTGTAACACCCCAAGAACTCCTAGCCCTGCTCAGCAAGAACATGGCATGACAGTTCCTTCCCTAAAAAATGTCTTATTCACCGCAAGCCAGTGGGAGTTAGCCAGAGGATTGCGGTGGGAAACCAAATTAGTTTGGTGTTGATACAATTACAGAAGAAACTGCAAATTTTGACCAATCTGCTGTATTATCACCTACAATACAGTAATATGTAATTCCATCATATGTATTTAGTTCATCTGCCGTAACTACATGAGCAGATATTGAAGCAAATGCTGTCGAAGTTTCGGCATTTCCACATTTTGCATTACCTGCAGAAGTAGCAGTTACAGAGATTGTTGAACCAACTGCACACGGAATGCGCAATTCACAATTTCCATAAAACTCTATAGAACCTTGGTAGACATTGTGAGAATCTGCACCCGTTCCTGGTGAATACAACCATAAATAATCATAAGCATTCCCCCCTGTCGGTATCTCAGAAACTGCAGTTTGTTCCGATCCTTTCAAAAGATAAGATGATACAGCTGTTTGACTGATAGCAGAAAAAGCATTCCAAGTTCTTTCTGTTGCACTTGCAGTATTTTCTGCGACAATAGTTGCATTCGTTGTCGAAACAGTGTCGCCAAATTTTGCACTTACAACAGTCTCTCCGTCTGCAACATATGTAAGTGTTGCAGTGGCTTTATATAATCCCGTAGACACATTAATTTCTCCAAGTGTTGAGGAAGCATCAACACTTGCAAAACCAGCGACAGATGAAGTCCAAGTTACTGTTCCTGAAAGAGAATTGCCAGCATTTGTGTTAAGATATTTTGGTGTAACTGAAGCGGTCATAGTAATAGGAGTTCCACTAACAACTGTAGATGCAGAGCCACTGACCTCTATTTTTGTCGCAACATTAGCCTCTGTAGCCTCAACTTTCTCAACAATAAATGACTTAATATATGAAATTCCATTACCCCAAGAAAGGTTCAGCGTTGTTGCGTCTGTTCCAGTGTAAATAAAATACATCTTTTCACTGTCAGCATAAGCAGCCGTAACTCCATTAACAAGTCTTACAGCACCATCACCAGAACCAGCTACAACCGTAAATGTTGTTCGAGTACCACCATTTGCACCAGTCCATGTAATTCTACTTGGGCCCGCAACCTTGATTGTAGCTGAAGCAGATTTTACGACACCATAACTACCGTTAGACTTTGTATCCAAACCTGTAACTGATACCGTTTCATCTGCTGAAGTATAAGTATAAATTCCATTGCCTTCATCTGTTGCTGTCCATGTATCTTTTTCTTCTTTTGATGCAAGGACAAGTTTATACGTGCCTTCTGCACCAGACTTGCTTACCACTACATCAAATGTCTTTTCAACACTGCCAGCCTTTGCGGTAATTTTTGCAGTACCTACTTTTCCAGCAGCGGTTACGACTACGCTTGACGTTCCGCTTGTAATATCGGTTGAAGCAGAAGCCACCGTTGCAATGGCAGGATCGCTTGAAGACCATGAAAGTGATGTCACATCGGTATCAGCGGGCGTAACTGTTGCCGTAAGTGTCGTTGTGGGATTATCGTTGTTGAACAAATCAATTGCAGCATTTCCACTAATGGCAATAGCGGTAATCGGTTTTCCTGCCGCATTTACTGTTACAGCCGCCTCCTGCTTTACGCTTCCCATAGAAACAGTGATAGTTGCAGAACCAGCAGCCACATATTCCACTGCTGCGCTCAAAGTGTTTTCAGCAGGAGTTACCTTTGCAACAGAAGGATTGCTTGATTCCCATGTAAGAGAAACGTCAGTTGCCGTTTCAGGTGATACTGTTGCCGTCAATTCTGCAGAACCGCCAGCCGTTCCGGAGAGTGTTGCAGTATTAAGGGCAATGCTTTCTACAGCGATTGAGCCTGTAGCCGTCACAGCATTATCGCTTGCTTCAGCCTTGATGCTGTAAATATACATATGTGTTCCCTTTACCCCGCCGTTTATGATTTTCAAAACAGCGTTCGGCTGCACATAGAATGTATAATCAGATGCGGTGTCATCCATAGCATTGCTTATAGCAAGCACTTTATTTGCCGAGTTCAGGAGCGCGATATATGAGTGCACACCTTGTTTATCGCTCGCTTCCTTCCATTTTGCGTTAATCGTGAGTTTGATAGAAGTCGCGCCTTCTTTTGCAAGTTGCGCCGCTTTCAGCTCAATGTAGGTTTTTGGAGTTGCCGTGCCACCAACTGCGGCAACAGCATCGCTATTCGTCGCATAGTAATTGAAACCAATACCGCCATTGTCACCATCCATCAAGCCGTTTGCATCTGAATAGTAGTACAATCCGTCCACATTCTGTGACAGTGCATAAGAGCCGCTCGTCTTTGTTTCATAGCAGTTTGCATTTGAGCCACTAGAGAACGCACCAAATTCAACGGCAGCTTCACCGTATTTCTTTGTTTCTGAGTCCGTGATGTTTACCGTCCACGGAACGGTGAGTGTTGCAGCAGTCGGATTAGCAGGTTCTTCCGCTTTCTTGCCGTACTCGCCAATGGAGATTGCAGTAATATAGCGGTCTGAACCAACAGCGTTTACCTTGAGGTATTTTGCATCTGCAACAATATCCGCTCCTGCCTGTTTTGCGAATGTCATAGTGCTGAGCGTTGAGCCAAGCACAATGCCTGTCGTATCAGTGCCATCGTAATCATAAGTGAATGTGGTCAAATCCTCGGTAGCGAATTCCTTACTGCCGTCACCGATAGTGTATTTTTGTGCAGAGGAAATTGCCGCCTTGTGTCCAATCGTAATCGTACATGCGCCGTCAACAGGAATGTAAAGGAAGACATTGCGAGTTTGCATGCTTCCGGCACTCTTAAAGCTCATCTTTCCGTTTGTGGTGATGATTGAGCCGTCTGCCTTTGAATTAACGACCAAGCCATCCCACAAGCCTACGCTTCCACTCTGAATGTCAGTCGCCATGCGGATTGCAGCCGCATCAGAATGCCAAACCACATCTTTTCCTGTAGTGGAAATAGTTGTCGTTCCAGGGGTTGCGCTTGTATATTTTACGGATTTTACCGTAACCGTTGCGCCAGCAATTTCTGCTCCTGCCCACACCTGCACTTTTGAATCTGTTGTGGTGAGTTTTTCTACAAGGGTCTTTGTACTTGCATCGTAGAATTTAAGGTTTTCATCAGAACTGGTGAATTCAACTTCACGGTCTATGGTGTCTGCGGGGGTAAAGCCAATGGTAAGCGTCTGAAGACCGTAGCGAGCCATTGTCGCTTTTTCCGCCGTCAAAGAAAGGGATTCTGCCTGAATGTCCGTGGGAATAACCTTAATCTGTGCATAGTCAGTCTTGTCATTTGAGCCTTTCAGCGTTATTTTTACAAGACCGTCTGCACCCGCTACCGTAGTAACAAGACCGTTTGCGTCAACTGTCGCAAGGTTCGTATCAGAAGATTCATAGGTATAGGTCACACCGTCAGCCATTGAACTTCCAGAAAGCTGGACTGTATTTCCACCGATGATGTTCTTTGAATAGTCAGGCTCAACATAGACATTTGCCTTTGAGGTGTCTGCCGACGCGTTAAATTCTGCCTCATAGTCAGAAATATCCCAAATCGTCTCGGCAAAAGCATACGCATTTTTTTCGACATCAAATCCACGATTCAAGATTGCATAACGACCATTGTACTCACGGTTCACCACACGCTCGCTCATCGTATAAGTTAGGGCAAGACGACCAGCCGTTGAAATTTCCGTGCCGTCAGCGAGTTTGTTTCCATAATCCTTGTATGCGATTGCGGCATCTCCAGCGGCATCGTTTCTGTTCTTTGTCGCTTCACTAGCCCACAAATTGCTGTTCAACATTTGACTGAATGTACAGTTGATTACCGCAGCCTGTGTGTCCGATCCAGAGTTGCGTCCGTAGTAGGCTTTTGCTTTTACGCCGTCCTCAACGGTGACTTCAGAATTATAGAGAACAAAGCCTTTGTTCACTTTGTTTGTGTCCACCGTGCGTGAGGCAAAGATGTACGCAGAAGTAGTATCATCGCCACGCATAAGAATTTTACATTCCTCAAACAACGCAACGTCAAGCGTACCCCAAATAAAGTCAACATCACCCGCAATATAGTCTTTGTAGAACCATGCGCGACCACCACTGTTGCCCATAATAAGCGTGTCCTGAGTGCCGATGAACGAAGAATTGTACGCCACCAAATATCCTTTTGACTGGAAATTCAAAACTTCGTTACGGGCATCGCTCGTTCCGTCTGCTTTTCTGCTGTAGGTTGATTTGAGCGTAATGTTCTTTAGGGTAAGATTACCACCCTGCCAGATGAAGTTTACGCGCACAGTGGTACCGCTGTTCCAGCCTTCCATGTTCTTCCAATCGACAACCGTTTTGCTTCCGTAGTTATCATCTGCCGCACCCACAATCGTCACATTTGCGCTTCCGTAGTACGCCAATCGTTCATGGTATTTTCCTTTCGCAACATTAATTGTCCAGTCACCTGCCAGTTCGTTCTTTCGCAGGTAGTTCAATGCACCCTGAATCGTAGTAAAGTCACCATTCGTGCCAACAGAGATTGTGTTATCGCTGATTTCGGGATTCTTCTTAGTAGTATACGTTCCGATTACCTCATCATCCACTTTCACCGTATATTCGGTGTCGGCATACAATTGTGAGTAACCTTCAGCATCGGTGTGCGTAAGGATTACCACATTTCCCTCATCGTCAAAATTAACAAGCTGGTCTTTTACGTTGATTTCGGCAATCGCACCCTTTGAATTATTGATTGTATAGTATTTGTCGTTAAGTGAAATTGTATCAACAACTAGGTCTCCCTGCAGAACATACACTTTACTGTTTGCGGTGTACGCTGGCGCAGAAGACAGTTTGAGGAACAATGAGCCGTCAAATGACTTTTCCAGTTCTTTTGCAACAACGGAATTTCCTTCTGCATCTTTGACCGCATCCGTATCAATAGAACCATCTGACTTTGACGTGGCAGTATAGACTGTCGTTCCGTCCGCATTCTTTATGGTAATTGCGCCCGTCGTTCCATCCACTTCAACGCTGCCTGTCACTGGGTTTCCATTGGCATCAGTTATCGTCACCGTTCCGTCAGCGGCAATAACAATCGTCTTATTGCCAAATGTATAAGTTCCCGCAACCGTTTCCGCACTAGCCGTTTTTGGCTCAACGACAAGAGTTTTTCTTGCCGTCTTTCCCGCACAGGTTCCAGTAATTTCCACAGTACCACTGTCAATGCCTTTCACTGTTGCGCCAGTAACCGTTGCCTTATTTTCATCGCCAGAAGCAAATGTCGTCTCCGTTGTAACATCATTTCCATTGTAAGTGGCAGTCAATGTTACCGTGCTTCCCACTTCCACCTTTTCTGCGGAAGCCGAGATTTGTAACTCAGGGCCATCGTCATCGTCATCACTTCCACATCCCGTAAAGACGAAGCCAAAACCAGCCAGCAAACACAGCAAGAGTGCCAGCGATTTCCAAAACTTTTTCATAGAAATCCTCCATTTCTACTAAACCTTGCCCTCCAGGGGCAATACATTTTTTCTATACGGACAGGAATTCCGCCCATACTCTAGGTTCATGGTAAATGGTGATTTTCAAAGCGTTAATAAAAGATATGATTATTTTCGATACAGGATTTTGCGTTTTAAAGAAGGTGCATTTTTTCCCCATTTGTGCTATACTGGCTCTTACATGACCGATGCCACTGCCAGACGGCGCAGATTCGCAAGAAAGAACAATCTCACCATAGGATTTACCGCCATTGCGGATTTTTCGTCCTTTATCGGGCAGGAATATCTTGCGGGCATCATGCAGGCGGCGGCTGACTACGGAATTCACTTCATCAACATGGCAAGCGCAGTGCGTCATTCGATTTTTCTGGACACGGACTTTCTGCCCCAGTACCTTGCAAAGCTCCCCTTTATGAAAAAGCCCCTCATTGACGGTCTGGTCACCTGGGCTTCCACCCTCTGCGATGTCATGCCCAATGACGAAGTACAGAAACTTTTTTCCTCCCTCAAGCCCCTTCCCATGGTGGACATCGGCTATCTGGACATTCCGGGAATTCCGTCAATCCGCATAGACAACACCTACTCCATGCAGCTTCTGATACAGCACTTAAAGAAGGTCCACGGATTTTCCCGCATTGCCTTTATGGGAGCAAAACTTTCGGTTCCCCATGAGCGCAGGAGGCAGAATTTCCTTGCGGAAATGAAAAAGCAGCACCTTTCCTGCTCGGAGGGTGACATCTTCATGGCGGATTCTCTGGACGAAAAGGATATTGAAAGCCAGGCAGAACTACTGGTTGCCCATTACGGACTTAAAGCCCATGAAAAAAGCAGGAATCTGGATGCCATCGTCACTTCCAGCGACATCATCGCCTCCGCCCTCATTTCTGCCCTTGAAAAACGCCATATTTCCGTGCCCGATGACCTTGCGGTAACCGGCTTCAACAATCAGCTCAAGGGCATCACCGCCCCCTGCCCCGTCACCACCATCAACCTTTCCTATTTCAACCGTGGCTACGAGGCGGTGGAACTGCTTTTAGACAGGATTCAGCACCCGGAGGCTGTTGCCCTGAACCGCACGGTCAAGACGGAACTGATTGTACGCCAGAGCTGCGGCTGTTTTGAGGAAAACATCGTACATGCCCTCCAGACTGACTGGTCGCATTTCCTGCCCCCAAAAGAAAACGGCCCGGAGGAAATCCGCATCCGTCTTTTTCCTGCCCTGCAAGCCATATTCCCTCAGGAGCGGAAAGAACAGATTGACTCCCTCATTTCCGCCGTTACGGCAGATTTACAGGAAGAAAATGCCCCCCCCCTCAAACTTCAGCCATTCTGGTCTGGTTCCGCTCGCTGCATAAGACTGGCAGAATCTATGATTATGAAGAAAAAATCACTCTTTTTAGAAACCTCCTGCTCCCCCTTGTGCAGAAAAACGCAAAAAAGACGCGGCGCATAGAGGACATCTGCAACGCCCTCCGTGTCATGCATGCCCTTTCCACCCAGTATCAGATGACGGCTCACCAAAGCGACTCATTTTTAAGCAACATGACCAACATCGCCCTTTCCCTCGCATCGGCTTCCGATGTAAAGCAACTGGAAAACGTACTGCGCATCCGCCTGAGCGAACTGCATATTCCCGGCATCGTCCTCTGTCTCAGTCCTTTTATGGCATCGGAACTGGGAAGCACAAGCCTGGAACTGCTGGTACCTGAACCGCCAGACGACATTGCAAAGTCGCTTCCCGCAAAAATCAGGGAGCCCGCCCTTTTTCCCAAGCGTTTTCTTCCCAAGGACGCCTGCCTGCAGCTCACGCTGGAACTGCTTTTCCACAACGGCATGTATTTGGGCTACTGCTATCTCTTTATGGGAAACGTAAACCTCACGCTCTATGACAACGTAAAGGAACTGCTAAGCCAGACGCTCTACGGTCTCTACAAAAAGGAGGGAAAGACAAAAAGCCACGCCCTCGTAATTACCAACCGTGAAGCTCTCACAAAAAACATCATTACAATAGAAGAAAGCACGCCAGTCCGCTACAGCAAACTCCATGCCCGAGACCTTACCGACTATCTGCTTGACCATCTGGATGAAATGACTGACCTGGACAAAATGGCTGCCTTTTTTGGACTGAGCAAGAGTCATCTTGTGCGCCGCTCAAAGGAACTGACGGGCTACAGCGTGCAGGTTCTCCATGAACGGCTCAAAATTGAGCAGGCAAAGGATTTAATCAGGAGCGGAAAGATGAAGATGCGGGATATTGCCCTCAGGCTGGGCTTTTCAAATCCCAATTATTTTTCAAACGTCTTTAAAAAGGAAACGGGGCTTTCACCAGTGGCATGGGCAGAAAGAAATAGAAGAAACCAATAGACTTTTCCCCACAATCTAAGTATATTTATGGTATGGGAATAGATAAAGTTTTAGCGTTCATATTCGGAAACCAGAATGAGCGCGATGTTAAAAAATTAAAGCCGCTTTTGAAGGCTGTCAACGACAAAGAAGCATGGGCACAGAGTTTGAGTGCCGAAGATTTTCCAAAGCAGACACAGATTTTTAAGGAAAGGCTTTCCAAAGGTGAGACGCTTGACGACATTTTGCCCGAAGCCTTTGCCCTTGCCCGTGAGGCGGCCTACCGTGTGCTGGGCGAGCGTGCCTACGACGTGCAGATAATGGGTTCTCTTGTCCTTCACTCTGGCAGAATCACGGAAATGAAGACTGGTGAAGGCAAGACTCTTATGTGTGTTGCAGCGGCCTACCTGAACTCCCTGAGTGGAAAGGGCGTGCACATTGTCACCGTAAACGATTACCTTGCCGAGCGCGATGCCAACTGGATGCGCCCTGTCTATGCATACCTGGGGCAGACTGTGGGTACCATTCTTTCCAACATGGACAACGAGGAGCGCAAGAAGAACTACAACTGCGACCTTACCTACGGTACCAACAATGAATTCGGCTTTGACTACCTGCGCGACAACATGCAGATTGACCTCAAGGGCAAGGTACAGCGGGGATTCAATTTCTGTATCGTGGACGAGATTGACTCCATCTTGATTGATGAGGCCCGTACGCCCCTTATCATTTCCGGTGCCGCAGAGGATGACACCTACAAATTCCATGAAGTTGACAAATATGTGGGTGAATTTGAGGAAGTAGAAAAGGATCCCGTCACTGGCGACTACCCCGATGAAGTGCAGATGACGCCCGATGAGCGCAAGGCGATGAAAGGCGACTACAAAATCGACGAAAAGTCAAAGCGCGTGTCATTCACCGACCAGGGCATGAACCACATAAATGACATCCTCCACAAGCACAACTTAATTCCCGCAGACCGCACGGTTTTTGACGAGGAATGTTTTGAATTCGTCCACTACTTTACTCAGGCTATCCGCGCCCATGTGCTCTACAATATTGACGTTGACTATGTGGTGCGTGACGGCAAGGTAGAAATCGTTGATGAATTTACAGGTCGCGTGCTGGAAGGCCGCCGCTATTCAGACGGTCTGCATCAGGCAATCGAAGCAAAGGAGCACCTGCGCATTGCCCAGCGTAACCGCACCATGGCAACGATTACCTTTCAGAACTTCTTCCGCATGTACGAAAAACTCTCCGGCATGACTGGTACGGCGCAGACAGAAGCCGTGGAATTTGCAAAAATCTACAAACTTGACGTAGTGGTGATTCCCACCCACAAGCCTGTCGCCCGTATTGACGAGCAGGACGAAGTATATCTGAACGAAGACGACAAATGGAATGCCATTGCTAAGGAAGTTGCCGCCGCCCACGAAAAGGGGCAGCCGGTACTGATTGGTACGGTGAGCGTGGAAAAATCAGAGCATCTTTCCGCCATCCTCACCCGCAAGGGCATCCGCCACGAAGTATTGAACGCAAAGAACCACGCCCGTGAAGCATTGATTATCGCAGAAGCCGGTGCAAAAGGTGCTGTTACGGTTGCAACGAACATGGCCGGTCGTGGTACAGACATCAAGCTGGGCGGAAACCCCGAATTCAGGGCAAGAAAACGCGCCGGCACCAATGCCAGCCCGGAACAGTACGAGGCGGCTTACAAAATCGAAAAAGAGCAGTGGCTCAAAGATTACGAGGAAGTAAAGAATCTGGGCGGACTCTATGTCATCGGTACCGAACGCCATGAAAGCCGCCGTATCGACAACCAGTTGCGCGGTCGTTCTGGCCGTCAGGGTGACTCGGGGCGCAGTAAGTTCTACATTTCCATGGACGATGACTTGATGCGTCTCTTTGGCGGCGACCGCATGAAGAACATTATGAGCCGCATAGGTATGCAGCCCGGAGAGCCGATTTATCACCCCTGGCTTACCAAAGGCATTGAAAAGGCACAGAAAAAGGTTGAGGAACGCAACTTTGAAATCCGTAAGAATCTGATTGACTACGATGATGTCTTGAACGAGCAGCGTGAATACATCTACGGTCAGCGTGACGGAATTCTTGCCGATGACAACCTCTCAGAACGCATCATGAACACGGCAAACGACTATCTTGACGAATGGTTTGACGAATATGCCCATGCCCGCCGCAATTCAAACGCACAGGCAGAACTGCTGGAAAAAATCCGCGTGCATTTTGGCGTTCAGATGCCCACCGAGCGGCTCACCAAGGAAGCAGTCATCGCCCTGCTCCAGAATGATTTGACGGAAAAAGAAACGCTGGCCGGCAAGCAGAATCTGAATATGTTTATCCGCTACCAGTACATTCAGTCCATCGACAAAAAGTGGCTTGACCAGCTGGAATTTCTGGACAGCCTGCGCGAGGCAGTTCACCTGCGCTCATATGGCAGCAAGAACCCCCTCACCGAATATAAGATTGACGGCTTTAACCAGTTTGACGCCATGCTGGAGCAGATTCGCATTGAAATTGCAAGCCGTGTCTTTAAGGTACGCGTACAGGTTAATCCCCAGCCAGTGCAGTCCCAGCGTCAGGTCAACATGCAGGCCCAGCATCAGGAGGCTCAGTCCATGTCTCAGGCGGCAAGCGCACAGGGTAACGCCAGCCGCTCATTCAATGCAGCCCAGGCACAAGCCGCCGCAAGCCGCACCATGGCAGGCGCAAGCACTGGACAGAGCCAGATTGTCCGCCGCACCATGCCCAAAATCGGCCGCAACGACCCCTGCCCCTGCGGTTCAGGAAAGAAATACAAGCAGTGCCATGGGCGTTAGCCTTCGGCTAAGCCCAGCGTTAGCCTTCGGCTAAGCCCAGCGTTAGTTAGCCTGTATGCCGCCACGGACGGCGGCTGAAAAGCAAGACGGCAGCTTGCCTGCCGTCAGGAAATCATTCTGACAGGAGGTCAGAATGATTTCCAGGAATGCCCCGCCGAGGAAGTGGCCAGAAACGATAGGCCGTGGTACCCAGAACACGGCTGCGGTGAACATACTGAGGATCCATGTTCGAGTAGTATGTCGCCGAGTATGTGTCATACGGTGTAAGTGCCGTAAGCCTATCTTCATACGAATGCCGCATATCCAGCGAATTAAATCTATTATCACCCATCATAAAATAGCAGTCATCGGGAATATACTGAGGATTTCCATCCCCGTCGTTGGGCGGAAAAATCGGCATATTGCGTCTGTCAAGCAGGAAGACATAACTGTTAAGCATCTGCGCCTGAGCAAAGTAATCCAGACGCTTTCCGTCACTCATCCACAAGGACTGCTGCAGTCCGCTTGAAAGCAGTTCAAGATTGCGTACCACAAGCCGTCCAAAAGTCAGCTTTATCATCAGATTCAGTTTATAATTTGCCTCAGAATACAAATCACCGGCAAAGTCTATTTTTTGCTCTGTCCAGTCTGTCATAAAGTGAGCAAACCAGTCTGCACCGTCACTTGCCTGCAAAAGCCTGAAAGTCAAGCCGGTAGAAACAGAATCTGAAAGTAAGCCATAGTCGTAGTAACCTCCCATGGGAGTCTTTACCAGTTTTAGCACCGCCAAATCATTCTGACTTATATTCACCTTTCCTGTCTTTTCCACGCCACCAAAGGCCTTTTGGCTTGCCAGCACTCGGAAGCGGTCTGCAAGGGAACGACATTCAAGGGAAGCGGAAGTAATGTCCAAGGCGTTTCGCTTTTCCTCACAGTCCAGCATGGCCTCATAATCTTCCTGAGCAAGCGGGAATTGCTGAATGTCGCCTTTAAGCGAAGGCTTTGTGGCATTCAGATTCCATGCCGCCCATTTTGCGTCCGCAGTAACTGCCGTAAATTCATCGCTTGCCTTGGTGCGGTGATACAAAACGCCGTCCTGCATCATCAACTGCTCGCCAGGAAGTCCCGTCAGACGCTTTACCAGAGGGTCAGCCTTAGGATTTCCATTTTCATCCATGTTCAGGTTTACTTTGGTAAGCGTAATCATGTATACCAACTGGCTTACAAAAGTCTTTACCTCACTCTTGCGGTCGTCTTCATAATGAGGATTTCTGAACACCACAATGTCACCGCGCTTATAGGACTTGAGATAGGGAAGTCCGATTTTTGAAAGGGGAAATTTCGGGCCGCTCAAAGTCTTAAAGACCACTACCCTGTCTTTTATCAGGAATTCCGGCACCATGGATTCAGAGGGAATCTCATACAGCTGCACGATAAAAATATTCAGGAGGAGCACCATAAAGACCGCCTGCACCAAAGCATCAATCCAGCTCACCGTCTCAGAAACAATCAGCTGCAAGCCAGTCCGTTTTTTCTTTTCAGGTGCCTTGTAACCGTCAACATACTTTTCCACCCGCTTAGGATGCAGATAATAAGAAATGATTAGCGTCAATGCAGAAGCAATGACCCAAAGCAGTACTGAAAAAACATCCAGCACGGTAGAAGTGCCAAACTGACCTGCCCGGCGAAGGACAAAGGCAATTAAAAGCACATAGGGAAGGTATTGCAGTAATTCTCGAAAAACCGGAAGAAAACGCCTTTCGCCAGCACGAAAAAGTTTCTGCACGCCAAAAAAGGCAGTCACGGTCGTAAATGCAAGAGAAAAAGGAAAGGCCAGCATCGAAATGTCGCCATGCAAGGAAATCACCGTAAGGGAAAAGAGTGCCGCCCCCGCCACACAGGCAGCAGAAAGCACAGACAGTTTTTTTGTATTCATATAAACACTATACCGTAACGACTCATTTTGAACAATCGCCCGCAGGCACTAAGAGGCACGCTTTCTTTTTTTCTTAAAAATAGCCATTTTAAACTTGACGCAATAGCCATGTCATTTTGGAGTCCGCTGCATGCCTGATGGAATTCGAAAAACATGCTTTTGGAAATTCTTAAAAGATGAAGTCGAAGACATGTTTCCTGTACGAACGTACACCAAAAAGGCGGCAGAAATTCATGCAGAATTACGGGAAAAACTAGAACGAATGGGTAAACCAACGCAAAAATCAGACAGCATGATTGCCTCCATCGCCCTTGCAAACCGCATGGTTCTCGCCACGCGCAACGTAAAGCATTTTGCCGCCATACAGGAAGTAAGCGACCTACAGGTGGAAAACTGGTTTGAATCCGCTGCCAGTTGAGTTTATCGGATTCACACTGTATACTACCTTCCATGAAACAGTTTTCCGACCAATTTGATTTTTTTCCCTTTTCCCATGACCTTGCCCAGTCTGTTTTGACCGTCCCCCTTTCTGCTGACCAAAATGCAGTCATTTTTTCTCCAGACTCACTCAAGAAAATTGCCTATGAGGCATTTGCACGGCTCTCCTTCACTTTTCCCCGCAGGCACTTGGAGCACCTTATCAACGCAGCCCTTTCTCCTGAGGCAAGCGACAACGACCGCTACGTGTGTGCCTGCATGCTCAAAAATGCCCTGGTTGCAAGCAAAGGAAAGTTCCCCCTCTGTCAGGACACGGGCATTGCAAACATCTTTGGCTGGAAAAAAGGAAGCGCACTCACCTCTGGCGATGCATACGACGCATTGAGCGAAGGCGCAAAAGAACTCTACGATGAGCGAACATTGCGTTTTTCCACCAGTTGCCCCGCATCTTTTTACGAAGAATACGACCCAAAGAACAACATGCCTGCACAAGTCAGTCTCTTTGATGACAGGGCAGCCCTTGCCCCCATCCCCACTTTCATCGCGGACAGCCCCAAAAACTCCCTTGCGTTCATTTTCTGCGCAAAAGGCGGCGGCTCCTCAAACAAAACCGCCTTCATACAGGGCACCAAGGCAAGCCTCAATCCAGCCGCCTTTGAAAGTTTCATCACCGAGCAGGTACAGAAATTCGGCAGCTCCGCCTGTCCTCCCTACACCATCGCCCTTGTCGCAGGCGGATTGAGTCCGGAACAGAATCTCTTGACCCTCAAACTGGCAACCTGCGGCGCATATGACGGCATGACCTACAAACCCAACCCCTATGGTTTCCGCGACAGGGAACTGGAAGACAAAGTAAGAAAAATCGCCGCAGCCACTGGCTATGGCGCACAATTCGGCGGCAGCCAGTACGCCGTAGAAGCCATCGTCATCCGCCTGAGCCGACATGGAGCCAGCTGTCCCCTGAGCGCGGGTGTCTCCTGCTCCGCCCACCGCAACCTAAAGGCAGTTCTTACCAAAGACGGATTTTATCTGGAAAAAACATGCGAAAATCCCGCTGCGCTTCCCGGCTTTGAAAAAGCCACCGCATATGCAGAAGCAAAAAGCACCGCCCGCGTCATCAGCACCCAAGGCGGCATACAAAAGCTGCTTTCTTCCCTCCAAGGCGCAGAACCTGGCGACCGCATCATCCTAAACGGCGACATTCTGGTTGCCCGTGACGCCGCCCATGCCCGCTGGCAAAAACTGCTGGACTCAGGAAAGCCCCTTCCCGACTACTGCACCCGCTACCCCATCTGCTACGCAGGCCCTGCCCGAACGCCAGAAGGAGCCGTCATCGGAAGTTTCGGTCCCACCACCGCAGGCAGAATGGACGTATACGCCGATTCCCTGATGTCACGGGGTGCCGCCTTAGTCACGCTGGCAAAAGGCAACCGCTCCAAAAAATGGACGGAAGCCTGCGGCAAATACGGTGCCTTCTATCTGGGCACTCCCGGCGGGGTGGCCGCCCTCATTGCCTCAGAATTCATTACCGCAGAAAAAGTGCTTGACTACGAAGATTTGGGCATGGAAGCTGTGCGCCTTGTCACCGTAAAAAACCTCCCTGCATTCGTCATCACCACAGACAAGGGAAAAGATTTTTACGAATCACTGGCAAAAAAATAAGAAAAAAGCATGACAGCCTGCTGGCAAACAGCCCATTGACGACAGCCTGCTGGCAAACAGCCGTCTACAGCCCGTAGGCCTCAAAAAAATTTTTTGACACCTGCTCCTCAATGGCTTCAAGCGGACAGCCACGCAAAGCCTGAGCCGTCTGGTAGACCCTCACAATTTCAGTCGGATTCGTAGCCGCTTCATTTTTGAGTGTCTGAAAGGGTGCGTCAGTCTCCAGCAAAATCCGCTCCAGGGGAAGTTCACGCATACAGGCAATCGCCGATTTCTTCCCGTTCAAAAGCGGCTTCCCAAAACTGAAAAAAGCCTGAATCCCCCGCTTCAGGAGAGAACGTCCGTCCTGGGGGCTTCCTGCAAAGGAATGAAAAATCACTGAAGGAATCAACTTCAACTTCCTTGCGTCTCTAAAAAGTCTTTCCTGAGCTTTCCTGCAATGCACCACCAGAGGAATCCCATACCGAGCAGCAAATTCCACCTGTGCGCTCCATACAGTCTCCTGAGCAGCAATCTCCGCGGCAAAGTCCGGCGTAAACAAGTCAAAGCCCGCCTCGCCAATGGCCTGTATTTCCCCTGCACGTATCAAGCCTTCCAAAAAGGAAAGGTTCTCCTCCAGCGGATTCTGGGGATGAATGCCAAAAGCGGAAATAAAATGGAGACGCTCATCACTACAGGAGAGAATCATTTCTTTTTGTCGGACAAATTCATCGCGGTCATGGGCGCAGGTACAGGCATAATAGCCGCTCACATCTTCTGCAACGCGGGGAAGCGCTCCGCACTGAACAAGATGCATATGTGCATCGGTAAATAGCATCGCTCCTCTATTATAAAATAATGTAAAAAAAAACTAAAGGTCTTTTTGCAATAGCCGAAAATAAATATGTATGGCGGTAAAAGTATTTGCCGGCAATTATCATGAGCTTTATGTTAACCAAACATTGTTTGGTGGGAGATTAAAAATGGGAACTTACACACTGAAAAGCATTGGTAAATCGACCGATTACATGACCGTTGTTCGGGAAATGGATGATGGCTACGTTGTCCGCATCGTACGCGACAAAGACGGCTACGAAGACGTGACGACAGACTACATCAGCAAGGCATTGTTCGAGTCATGCGTTCGCACCGGTTACCTCACCAAAGTTGAAGCAGTAGAAAAACTCGCTGTCAACGCATAACGAAAAAATACAGACTGTCTCTTACAGCCTCCGTAATTTCACTTGCGGAGGTTTTTTATTTTTTAAGGGGGAAAGCCTTCCCCTCGTTTCAGCCCGCCCGCCTGCCCCTGGCAGACAAGCGGTCTTACACTACCCCTTCTACGGGAGCCCCCGTAACGCCCCTACTGCAAAGTTTGCGACTCTATCTCTCTCAGTGCCGCGGCAAAACGTTCCTCCACGTCATCCACCTGGGGAAGCCAGTGAATCTGCACGCCTTTCTTTTCCATGCCGCGGAACCAGGTTTCCTGCCGCTTGGCAAACTGACCGATGGCAAGATTCAGTCTTTCAAAGAGTTCTTCTTTTGTAGAAATCTTCCCCTCCAGATACTCCGAAACAAAACGATACTCCAGTCCCAACTGCTCCAGCCGCGTCCACGAGGCGCCATTTTTGTGCAAGCCCTCCACTTCCTCAATCAGACCATTTTCCAAGCGTTCACGAAGCCGCCTTGCAATGCGTTCCCGCACCAATGGTCGGGGCAAGGTCGTTCCCAGAACAAGCGGCCTCACCTCAGGGCGAGGCGGTCGTCCTGCACGGTAGGCGGCACATGCAGGACTCTTTAAATACCGCTCAATTTCAATGGCATGCATGATTCTGTCCTTGTCGGCAAAATCAGTGGTATTGTGCAGATTCGCTTTTTCCGCAATCAGCATGGCTTTCAGTTCATCGTAGGAAAGGGCTTCCAGTTCAGCCCTCAGGGCAGGATTATCCGGTGTAGGAACCAAATCATAGTTGCGAATGATGCAGTCCACATACATGCCCGTTCCACCCACAATGACCGGCACCTTGCCCCGCGCCAGAATATCCGCAAAGGCCAGATAAAAAGCCTCCTGATAGTCAAAGAGATTGTACTCAGACCCCAAATCCGCCACATCAATCAGATGATAGGGCACATGATAGCTTTCGCCAGTATGTTTTGCCGCTTCGGGCTTAATTTTTTCCACCAAGGCAGGGGGCAGGTCGTAATCCGCCAAATCTTTACCGCTTCCAATATCCAGTCCCCGATAGACCTGACGGCTGTCTCCGCTGATAATTTCCCCGTCAAGGGCAAGAGCCAGCCGCACGCCAATAGCCGTCTTTCCCACCGCCGTAGGACCGAGAAGAAAGATTGCATTGTGTATCATATGGCATTGCATAGTTACCCCCGCTTTGCTAGTCTCATAAGCAATTTTGCCTATATCACCCTGCACACCGCACACTTTAGGTATTCGCTCTTGGGATAGCCCAGCAGCACGGGATGGTCAGGGGAAGCCCCCCGCTTTTCCAGAATCTGCACACGCTTTTTGCTGTCTGCAGCGGCATTCATCACCATGCCATAAAAATGCTCTGCGTCAAAAAAATATGAGCAGGAACAGGTAACAAGAATGCCATTGGGATTCAAAAGCCGCATGGCACGCAGGTTGATTTCCTTGTAGCCGCCGTATGCTTTTTCAATGTTGCGGGCGCTTTTGGTAAAGGCGGGCGGGTCAAGGATAATCAGGTCAAATTTCTCACCGGATTTTTCGTATTCCTTCAGCACGTCAAAGACATCGGCACAAAGTGCCTTCATTCTGTGCTCCGCTTTGTTCAGGGCAATGTTGCGGTTCACCATGTCCACCGCTTCCTGAGACACGTCAATGCTCACCACTTCCTTTGCACCGCCAAGCACGGCATTCAGTCCAAAGGCTCCCGTATGGGTAAAGGTATCCAGCACCCGCTTTCCCTTACAAAGTTCAGCAACCCGACGGCGGTTTAGTTTCTGGTCAAGGAAATAGCCCGTCTTCTGTCCGTGGGCAATGTCCACTTCCAAAAGCACATCGTTTTCCCGAATCGTAATCACTTGGTCCCGCACTTCGCCCAGCCAGCAGGACGCTTCCCGCAAGCCTTCCTTTTCGCGCACGGAAGCATCACTGCGCTCATAGATGCCATAGGGCTTAATCACCTTGCGGAGCGCAGAGAGAATCTCATTTCTAAAGACCTCACAGGAAAGCGAGAGAAACTGCACCACCAGATAGACATTCTTCTTTACGTCACAGTAACGCTCAACAATCAGCCCGGGAATAAAGTCAGCCTCTCCGTACACAAGACGGTAGGAATCATGCATGGAAAAATGCAGTTTGCGCAAATCATAGGCATCCTGAATTTTTTTGAGGTAATAACCTTCCCTATCCGCCATGATTTTGTCGGCATAGTCACGACCAATCAGGCGCACCGTAATCCTGGAAGTCCGATTGATGACACCCGTTCCTAAAAAAGCACCGCCCCTTGCAAAAACTTCCACCACGCTGCCGTCATCTACATCACAGTCCGCCAGCGAAGCCTGCCTGACCCCGCTCCCGTCCTTTGCCTCGTATTTTACCCCACCAATCTCATTGTCAAAGACCCAGGGAAAGCCCTGCTGCAACTCAACTTCTTCCTTTGCGTTCAAAAAAATTCTCGGAAACATACCCGCAGTATAAAGAAAATCACACTTTTAAACAATACTCGTATTGACATCATTCCCACAATTTGCTACTATTCCATCATCACTTGGGGGCATAGTCCAGCTGGTAGAACACCGGACTCATATTCCGTATGTCATAGGTTCAAATCCTATTGCCCCTATAAATAAAAAAAATCCCGAAGGTTTACTCTTTCGGGATTTTTTTTACACAAGCCAAATCTCTGGGCAATAGGATTTGAAGCGCAGCAGTCGCCGAGCAAGCGCGAGGAAAAGGCGGCAGGACGCCGCCGTCAGACTGCGCAGCCGGCCTGTCGGAAGGGCACACGACGTGCCCGACCAGAAGGCAAATCCTATTGCCCCTATAAATAAAAAAATCCCGAAGGTTTACTCTTTCGGGATTTTTTTTACACAAGCCAAGTCTTTGGGCAATAGGATTTGAAGCGGAGCAGTCGCCGAGCAAGTGCGAGGAAAAGGCGGCAGGACGCCGCCGTCAGACTGCGCAGCCGGCCTGTCGGAAGGGCACACGACGTGCCCGACCAGAAGGCAAATCCTATTCTGTTGCCTTGTGCAGGGCAAACGCATTATAATCCATTCACAAGCAAGACAAAAAGGGCACAGACGAATGAGTCCCAACAAAAACAGACTACCGCCTGAAGTTCCGCCTGCGGAAGCTT
>ERZ842401.2559-NODE-2559-length-24226-cov-5.639775_pt1 | contig 24226 bp, 30 predicted proteins | sample MGYA00521270_ERZ842401 | MGnify/ENA primary metagenome ERZ842401 (study PRJEB31892, sample SAMEA3878208) | bioreactor metagenome | biome: Moose rumen | place: Sweden | collected 2011-10 | study: EMG produced TPA metagenomics assembly of the PRJEB12797 data set... | reverse complement strand
CAAAACTCAAGTCATTGTTAGGGTTCAGTGCTTTTCTAACTCTATTTTGCATAGCTTTTGTTTTAGAATAATCATCAAATTTAATCGTTGAATTGTAGCTATCGTAAACAAATCTGATTAAATCAAAGTAATCATAAGTGGTTAGAAGTTCTTGAAGTTCTTTTTCTGCTTGAATTCTATCTTGTCTATCTTTTTCTTTTAACTTAGCTTTTAAATTTTTAACTTCATCTGAATTATTCAGTAAATCAAATAAAGGTTTGTATTGCTCCATGAGACTGGAATTAACATCTTGAATGTAATCATTTATATATTGCAACTGATTAAAACTGTTGATGTAACCTTGTCTATTTGCTTTTTGAGACAATCTTGAATTAGCATAACAATCTAAATTGTGAACTATTCTTTTAATGCAAGCCTCAAGTGAAAAATAATGATTGCCATATTCCATTGGTACTCTAAGGAATGAGAAGGGACATGCACTAATCAAATTGCCGATGTGCTTTCCTGTAGTTGAACTCATTGAATCTTCACTAACAAGTAAAATATTATTCCCGGTTTTGCTTTGAACTACTGCACCAATCACTGTGTAATAACTGTAGAATAAGTTTTCACTGTAGCTGATGTTGTTATAACTTCTGTGTGAATCAAAATCACTGTAAAAGAATTCGTGTGCTATATCTATATTTGCCATATTTTTGCTCCTTATATTTGCTGTAACTACTTGATTTTCCCTTTAGGGAAGGGGGAATAAGTCCCCCTAAGATATTGTGAATTTGGTAGTTTCCACTTGTCGCAAATATTTAGAGTATATAGAGAAGTCCAATTTCTTTAATAAAGAAGTATTAAGCTGATTCTTTAGGAATTTAGTATAGCTTACACTAAAATATTGCTTGTATACAAACAAATGAGGTAAAAATGGATACACAAACTTTAGCAGATGTTGCCGACGGCAGCTCAATGTCAATGTGGAGTATGGTTTGGAGCTCCGATACGGTAACCAAAGTCGTAATGATTGGTCTGATTTTGGCATCAGTATGGTCATGGGCCATTATTATTGATAAACTTGCTACTTTGCGCGAAGTCAAACAGCGTTCCCGCAGTTTTGAATCAAAGTTTTGGTCTGGCGGTTCTCTTGACAAACTTTATGACAGTATCGGTAATCGCCCGTCAGATCCGATGTCGGCTATGTTTATGGCAGCTATGCGTGAATGGAAACGTACCAACATTATGAAATCAAAAACCGATCGTGGTCTGCGCGGAGTTTCTCTCCAACAGCGTATTGAAAAAGCCATGGCGGTTTCAATGGATAAAGAAATTGACAGCCTCGATACCCGTATGGGTTTTTTGGCATCAACCGGCTCGGTTGCGCCGTTGGTCGGCTTGTTCGGTACCGTATGGGGAATTATCAACAGCTTTAACGCAATTGCTGCTACTCAAAGCAACTCTTTGTCAGCGATTGCTCCCGGTATTGCCGAGGCTTTGTTTACAACCGCATTCGGTTTGATTGCCGCTATTCCGGCAGTTGTCGCATACAACAAAATTTCTTCCGACATTGACCGCTACGCCAATCGTTTGGAAAATTTTGCCGCGGAATTTTCGAGCATCCTTTCTCGTGAAATTGATGATACAACAATCAGAGCCGATATGGCAGGTGAGTAATAATGGTTCAATTGCAGACAAAAGTTCGTTCTTCACGTCGTTCCAGCCGTCGTAACGCCGAAATTAACATTACCAATCTTATGGATGTTATGATGGTGTTATTAGTCGTGTTTATGGTGGCTGCTCCGCTTATGACTTCCGGCATAGCACTTGATTTGCCGAAAGTCGGCGGCAAGAACCTTACCGGTAAAGAAACATCTCTTAACATCAGTGTTGATGAAAACGGCTATTACTATATCGGTAAAGAAGAAATTCCGGCTGATGAGATTGTTGCCAAAGTGCAAGCCGTCCGAGAGGCAAATCCCGAAATCAGCGTTATTATTTCCGGCGATACCGATGCTCAGTATGGTCGTGTCTTGGGACTTATGGCTCTTTTGAAAAATGCCGGCTTTGAAAGAGTAGGGTTAAAAACAGATCCTGCACCGAACCAATCAAAACAAGAAAAGAAGTAATAACCGTGAGAAAGTCGTCTATATACAAATCGCTAGCACTGCACGGAATCGCCCTTTTGTTGGTGACGGTAGATATGTCGTGGTTATGGCGTAAAAACATGACACTTGATCAGGTTCCTATTATTGTTGATTTGAATGACGTCAAAATTTCTGAAATTACCAATCTGCCGACTAAGGCAGAGTTTGCCGACAAAGACAGCCCTGCAACCCGTGAAAAGATTGAGGAAATTCACGCCAAGGACGAAACTCCTCCACAAGAGATAAAACCTAACGAGGCAGATGACAATCAAAATACGGAAGAAGTTCCTGAAGATGAAACACCGGTAGAGCCCAAGCAGGACTTTATTGTTCCACCTCAGCCGAGCAAACCGAAATTGCCGGAGAAAAAGCCGGAGCATAAACGTCCGACACCGCCTCCGCAACCCAAAAAGCCGACACCTCCTAAAAAAGCTCCGGAACCTAAAAAGCCGGCACCGAAAAACCAGCCGGTTTTGGATAATCCGTTAAAAGACTTGCTGGCCTCTGTCGACAATATGGAGAAAAGGCTCGGCGAGCAGACTGCAAATGCCACCATCAAAGAAGGCACTCAGGTCAACAACATGGGTATTGCCGGTGGAGTTGGGGGTTCATACTTTAGCGATTTATCAATCTCCGAGGCTGATGCGATTGCCGGTCGTCTTCGAGCCTGCTGGAACCTTGACCCTGGAGCAATGGGTATTGAAGATATGATTATTGAAATTCGTGCCCATTTGAACAAGGATGGTACAGTTCGCGATGTTGATATTTTGGATAAGGGGCGTTATAACAGCGACAGACATTTCCATTCAGTTGCTGACAGTGCTCGTCGTGCTGTGTATGTATGTCAGCCTTATAATATTTTGGCTGAAAAATATCCGCATAAATACGACATGTGGAAGACTATGTTGCTACGCTTTAACCCGATGAGCCACACCGTAAACTAACAGGAAAAACAATGGCAGAACATAACACTATTTCACTAAAACGTCTGTTTATCAATTCAACAAAATACGGTTTGCGTAAATGGCATGAGTTATCTCTGTTTACTGTTGCTCATGTGTTACTTCTTATTGTAGGACTGAAATTTATAAACGGTTGGCATGATAAATCATTTTTGTTATGGATTGTGCCGTACTACATGTTTTGGTGCTTTTTCTTTCGTTTTTATTTCGGGCGCAAACCATATGTTATGACAACAATGATTTTTGATACCCTGTTGCCATCAACCCGCATTTTGGTTTTGAGTATGGTGATAACAATCTTGATCATATCAATTCCGTTCCTCGTTCCGTTTATCAGTGTCAACAGTCCATGGGTTGACAGTTATGTGGATCACCTGCAAAAATACACGGACGATACAAAAACTCTCAATGTAGTTGCCACCGTCATTATGACGATTATTTCTCCTTTTATCTTTTACCGCCCGATGATGGCGTGGATAGGTTCACTGATAGGACGTAGCAGCTTGCTTTCCACAGCGTTTGCTCGCACCAAAGGAAACTATTGGCAGTTTTTGATAATAAGCATTGTGTTCAGCATATTATTTTCAATGGTCGAAATGCTTGATTCTCTCCTATCTATGAATAACTGGCTGGTTATCTTTTTGGGGTCAGTGGTTATTTTATATTTCAATGTCATTTTGGCCAAAACTTATGAGTACTTTTTTCTGGAGATTGATAAATGACTAAGAAGCTGACCAATCAGCTGTTCACAGTATGTTGCATTTGGAATGTTTTTTACATTCTGGTTTTGCTTGAGAGTTTGATAAGCGAATATTTCATGGACCGTTTTTTCTACTGGGGATATCCGCAGTGGGGGCGTCTGTACTCATCTCCGCGTTTTTTCTTGTGGTTCAACGTTTTTTATATTTTGCTTTTACTCGGAGCAGTGTTTTTTGCATGGCAGCATCGCAAATCTGACTTAAAGCACGCAATGATTGTTGCAGTCTGCGTTGCTGTTGTATCAATTGCTAATATGCATGTATCAGAATATAACCGTTATCATCAGTTTAAGATTTTTGAAGCCGAGCGTGGCGAAGACAGCAGCCGTATTCCCGCCGGAACATGGATGGTCGGACCGAAAACATTACAGAGTTATCACGATCAGGGTGTTATGAACAAAATTAAAGGCTGGTGGGGCAGAGGAGACTGGCCCGGAGGCAAAAGCATTTGGGGAAATTATCGAATTTGGCTCGTTCCCAAAGCTGGCACTGATATCAAAGACCGTCGCGGCTTGGTAATTCATGGTGGAAACAATCATAGTTCTCCATGGGGCATAGATATGGGACCGGAAATAGACGACTTTGCTCGTCGCTTGCAAGCAAGCGATGCTCCGCTTGAGCTTAATATAGGTTATGATGATTAAAAAAACATTTTGCACACGGCATTGATTTTGCCCAAGCAGTGCAATTTGCTCAAATCTGTAACCTCAATCGGAGGATAAAGCGGGTTATCTGAAATTATCTGAGCACTGTTTTCAAACTCATTAAACACAATGCGTTTAATAAACAATTCACCATGCAAATCAAACAAGTACAAACCGTCTTTATTCGGTTTTTTTATATTTATATCAATTAATACAATGTCGCGATCATTTATGGTCGGGCTCATTGCATCGCCATTTGCAATCAGCAACTTAAGTTTTTTGCCCTTTAACGACGGTATTAATTTTATGATTTCATCAGTAATCGGCTGTTTGGCAACCGGCGGAGTTCCAAGTCCGCGTCCCTTGACGGTTGAAGCATCAATTACATCCACAAAAGTAATTCTTGTTTGCTCTATACTTTTAGGGAGTTTGTTGTATTCCTGAGGAATTTTATCTGAAAAGCCCGAATTGTATTTTGTTAATTGTTCAAGATCTAAATTAAAAAATCGAGCCGCCAAAAAAACCTTATCTACCGGCAAATCACGTTTACCGCAAAGCAGTTCTGAAATTCTTGTTTTTTTCCACTGCAAAGCCTCTGCTGCATCTTTTTGACTGATGCCGAGCTTGTGCATACGTTCTCTTAACCATTCCCAATTTTGCATAACTACTTCCGCTAACGATGTTTGTCCTGATATCAAATATATTTCAATGCCGGCTTAAAAGCAAGAAAAAGTTACAATAATTGTAAAAAGCTGGGCATAAAATACCAAAAGTGTATTGACTAATTTTACACAAAATGTATTTTATCCATCGGAGGCAAAATATGACGTACAATACAGAATATATAAACAAGACGGAAGCCGAGGAGCAGGGGTTCGTACGCACTTCTCGCGGTATTCTCAAATTAACCGCAATTGAGCAATTATACTATAAAGGCAGGCTTGAATTTGGTGATAAACGATTCTGCGGAGAAGATCGCTTAAGAGCTGCATCAAAATTGGCATCAGATTATGAAAAATCTCACTTTAATAGCGTTAGTTCCTGCTGGAAAAATGACAAAGTTGACCAACAACAGGGGCAAAGCCTTGATATTGCTACCGAACATTTTCGTAATCGCTATCTTACATCTGTAAAATTTATACCGCGAGAATTTTGGTCAGTTGTACGAAAAATATGTATTGAAAACCAATTGCCGCAGCCTGCTGAGAATATCCCGGCACGTCGCCGTACTGAAATTAAATACCTGCTTTGTTGGGACTTATGTCGAGGTCTTGATCGGCTAATTGAGCACTATAGAAACTCTGGAATTAAATTTTAAATACATACTATATTACACTGTTGACATTCATTTTTTAATTGTATATGTATAAAACAATCAATTTTTAATTGATAAAAGGCGGAAAATAAAATGACTCAAAAACTTATTAAAAGCAGTTTCCACACTGTATTTCCACAGTCAGAACGCGAAAATTTATGGCAAATTCTTGATAAAATGCTGCAAACAGACCTCAGTAGTTCAAACGCTATATACATATTTAACATATTATATGGTATTTACCAACTTATAATCAGGTACGAGACCATATGTCGCGAAATAATTCTGATGACCGAAATTGAAGACGATTCACAAAAGTTACGGAATAACATTCATAATATGTGTCAAAGCACTTTGTACGACGGATTACAAATTGCCGGTATAAGCCTTGAAAATTATGAATATTTATCAAAGTTATCCACAGGCGGAAATGTGCCTCATTGACTTTTGTGTCACTCCGTGCTATACATTTTTCATAGACTGGAAGAGGTGGGTTCAAATGAAACCGACCTCTTTTTTGTTAAAAAAAATATTGACAATGTTCTACTTTTGTTCTAATTTGAGTTTGAATTCGAACAGGAGATGAACAAGATGGCAAAAATAAAATTCAATAACATAATTATGGCAATGTCTGTTTTCGCTACAATGCTGTGCATTTTAGGTATGATAGCGATTATTGACGTGTGCAATGCTAAACACATTGCGTTAATGGTGCTCAATATGTTTTTTATTGTTGTCTCTTGGATAAATACTATCAAAGAAAACAAAGAACACGTGTCTCTGTAATTCCAAATAAAAAATATGGTTGTCGAAAGGAAGGTGTTTTACTTTAAACCCTTCCTTTTTTGTATCTGATTGCAATATATAAATTTTTATTGATATATTTTATCAAATTGATACTATAAACCGTATTGATTGGAGGACATACTATGAATTCTAAAAAAACAGCATCTGCGCCAAAGAAAAAAGTTTCGCAACCTAAAACTGCTCAAACCGCCAAGACCAAAACTTCGGTTTCCAAACCGACAGCCAAAGGTTCAAACAACAATTTTCTTGACCATTTAAGAAGATTGCTTTTCATTTTGATTATGGCTGCGGTTATCGGAGCAATAATCTATTTTGTAAAGCCGCAGAAAAAAGTTCTTCAAAACGAGGACTATAACATTGGCATGGCAGCCGGTATTATTTATCGCCACACGGTTGCTTATAAACTTTTTTGCCAACAATATGGGTACGAACTTACTCAATATCCGGAAAACTTTGTAAAGTTCATGAAAAAAGATATTGATAAAATTGAGGCTAGTGCAAAATCCAATGGTTACAGCCTTGAACAGCTTTATGAACGTATTGAAAGCCAAGGAAACGACACAGTTTCTCAGTCAGTTACCGAAGACATGGAAAATTTCCGCAAGAACGCCATCATATGGTTAGCTGCCGGACATTATAATGTCAGTACCGACAAAATACAATGGAGCGATGACATGAAAGATCTGATGAGCATGCACGATGCGTGTGCTTTGTTTGATGATTTTTCAGCTCAGTATGACTTTTCTAAAACCAATGGTTATAAAGTCATAAAACAAGCGGTTAAAAGCCTGAAATAAACTAATCACTTTTTTTATTCTGAACGGCAGATTTTTATCTGCCGTTTTTTTATGGAAAAAACATGAAATATCCGAAGGATTACAATACAGAATACGCCTCAAAACTCATTGCGTGGTTTCGAGATGCTCCGCTTTTTATCTGCGAAGAGCAGGAGGTTTATAACAAAAAAAACGACCGTGTTGAAACAGTTATAACCAAAGTTGCCGCGCCATGCCCCAGCATTGTTCGTTTTGCCGACAGCTTAAAAGTCGGTATAGAACGCGTGTTTGTCTGGCGCGAAGCTGTTCCGGATTTTCACAGTGCATACGAGCAGGCTATGCATTTTCAGGAAGAATGGTTGATGAACGCGGCCGGTTTGGGATTTTACAATTCGTCAATGTCAATTATGGCTTTAAAGGCCAACCACGGTTGGTCAGAGAAAAACGACAAACAGGGTTTGGACGATGAACTTAAACAAGTATTGGTACAATTTGTAAAAACAAAAGGAGAAAACATTGAAAAAGGTAACAGCTCAAATACCGGAGATTTTTGCTCCTCTGATGACGCAAAAATATCGAATTAAATTTTATTATGGCGGGCGCGCAGGTGGTAAGAGTTATGCATTTGCTGACAGCTTGCTTTTTTTGGGGAGGCAGAAAAAATTATTAATTGCTTGCCTGCGCGAAATTCAGGATAGTATGAAAGATTCCGTTTACAAATTGCTTTGCGATCGCATTGGCAGTTACGGTCTTTCCGACTACAAAATATTCGAGGACAAGATAGAAAACAAAATCACCGGTACGCGCTTTATTTTTAAGGGATTGCGTGAGCAAGATATTCAAAAAATAAAATCACTTGAAGGCGTAGATATTGCCTGGATTGAAGAAGCTCAAACTATTACTTCCGCATCGTGGAAAATACTTGAGCCGACCATTCGTAAAGACGGGTCTGAAATCTGGATTTCGATGAATCGTCTTTATGAAAATGACCCTTTGTGGCAAGCAGTTGCCTCGCACCCTGACAAACGCACGTTGGTCGTCAAAGTTAATTATTATGACAATCCCTTTTGCCCGGAAGAGATAAAGTTGCAAGCCGAAAAATGTCGTCGAAAACATCCCGAAAATTTTGGACACATTTGGCTTGGAGAACCATTATCTCAGAGCGGTTGTCGGCTTATATCATCACGGTTGGTTCAACGTGCATTTGAAAAAACAATAATGTCAACTACATCTCCGTTAGTCATAGGGCTAGATATAGCTCGTTTTGGCGATGACCGCACAGTGTTTTGTTTTCGTAAAGGACGGCTGTGTTATAAATTTGAGAGTTTTGAAGCTCAAAGTAATGTTGATGTAGCCAATATTGCCACCAATTTTATTAATGAATATAAGCCACGACGCATTTTTATGGATATAGGCGGGCAGGGCGCCGGAGTTTTTGATATTTTGAAAGACCGCGGATTTGGAGAGATAATCCGCGGTATTTACTTTGGCGAAAAGGCAATCAAAACCGATCGCTATTTTAATCGTCGTGCTGAAATGTGGGACAAAATTGCTCAGTGGCTTGAAGAAACGCCTCAACCGCAACTTGTTGAAGATGATGAGCTTTTTAATGAGTTAATCAGTGTTGATAAAAAGTACGACAATCGTGGTCGTTTGATGCTTGAGAATAAGGACGAAATCAAGAAAAAACTCGGTCGTTCCCCGGACAAAGCTGATGCACTTGCTCTCACTTTTGCCGAGCCGATATATGACTACGGAATTCCTAAGTTGTACAACAGCGGAACAATCAGTGTTGAAGATATTTTTAAATATCAGGCGCGCCGCCATGACAGTTGGTGAAATTTAATCTTATTCATGAAAGGAAAAAACAATGATTAGAGCGGTAACAGACAGAGTTTTTATTAAACTTCCGCCACAAAAAGAAACCACAGATGGAGGAATAATCATTTCCACCGACGGTCCTAACAAACGCACAATAGGTGAGATAATTTCTGTTGGCGACAAAGTGCACTCGGTCAAAGTCGGAGACCGAGTGTTTTTTCATATTTTTGATGATCTTCCCGGACCATCTGAAAATATAGTTGTAGTAAGAGAAAACAGTATTTTAGGAGTAATTGAAGATGAATAACAAATCGCAACGAGAACAAGTAGATTTATGGTTAGAAAAAATTTCTGCTGCCGAAAAAGTTTATCAACCTTACTATGAATTGATAAACGAAACCAGAAGTTTTTATAAGGACAGTCGACATCGTCGCAGCGGTAATTATAACATTTTTTGGTCGACGATTGAAACCTTGAAACCGTTTTTATATTTCAAACAACCCCAATTTTATATTGAGCGTCAAAACAAAAGCTCTGACCCGATTGAACGGGCAGCTTGCACTATCCTCGAAAAAGCCTTGATATGGAACTTAAGTCAATTTGACTTTGACAGTGTAATAAAGTATGCACGCAATGATTTTTTAATTTCCGGTACAGGTTTAGTGTGGGAACAATATACACCGGAGTTTTCCGAAGTACCAAATCCGGCCGATCCTAAAGAAAACATTTTGCTCAAAGTTGATGAAACGGTTGAAACAGTATATGTCGATCCCAAAGATTTTTTGGCTGATTGTAATAAAAAAGGTGTTTGGGAAGATGTAGAATGGATCGCTCGTCGTATCTATATGAGTGCCGAAGATGTTATCGAAAAATTTGATGCGCCGGATATTACTCAACAAGGCGACATTTGTATTTATGAAGTTTGGGATAAAAAGACACGTACGGTTTATTGGCTTTCAAAATCATATCCCAACCGTTTTCTCAAAGTTAATACAAACGTTCGCAGCACAAAGAACTTTTTTCCTTGTCCCAAACCTATATGGTCAACTCAAACCAATGACAGCATAATTCCGACCCCTGACTATTGTCTGATTAGAGAAATGCTGAACGAATTAAATGGTATTAACAGTCGCATGAGAATGACCATGCAAGCCTTAAAAATTAGTGGCGCGTATGACAATTCATTTCCTGAACTGGCAGATATATTAAGCAAGGATATTACTTTAATTTCAGTCAATGATTTTTCACGCCTGCGGGACAGTGGTGGCATTCGCGGTATTATCGACTTTGTACCTTTGGAGCAATATATATCGGCATTAGAACAGCTGTCTGTACGTCGACAGGAGGTAATCAACAGCATTTTTGAAATCACCGGCGTATCAGATATTATGCGAGGCAACTCCGATAGCAATGAGACAGCAACCGCAATAGTAAAAAAGACCAATTTTGGTACCTTGCGCAATCAGGATCGTCAGAACGATATGCAACGTTTTATTCGTGATTTATTACGGATAAAGGCCGAGATAATTTGTGAATATTTTTCTGCAGATAAACTTAAATCATTTCTTCCGGAAGAACTTCAAAAAGATGAAAACTTGGCTCAATCTGCCGTTGAGTTGCTGAAGACTGAAAAATTACGCGGAATGATGTTTAGTGTCGAGACTACTAATATACTAAACCAAACCGAGGAAAATACAGCCACTTTATCAGCAGTTGAGAGCCTGGGACAACTTGTCCAAAATGCACTTATCCCCGTAAGTCAGCAACCGAAATTACTACCGCTTTATCGCAGTATGATTGAAGCGGTTGTTTCTACTATGCCTCGTGCACGTTGTTTTGAGACCGTTTTGGAACAAGTATTTACAGCTGTCGAACAAGAATTATCTGCTCCGGATCCCTTACCGCAATCTAACGAGCCTACAACAGAACAAATCATCGAGTTGCAGAAAAACGCCCTGAAGGATAAAGAACTGAATATTAAAGCGGCAATTGAAGCCGATAAGCTTGATTTTTCGCGCCAGGAACTACAGACCCAATCATTGAACAAAGCGCGTGAAGCTGCAGTTGAGGTGCAAAAAAACGTAACGAGGTAGATATGACTTATTTTACCAAACAATGGACGGAAGAACTTACTCTTCCCGACGGGACTATTGCCGTCTGCGCTCAAGATGTTGATCGCTATTTGCAAGCCAACAACTTAAGCTCTGCCGGTGATTATTCGGACGCCTACCGCCGGACCATAAAATTCAACCGGGAACAGGCAATTCGCAAAGATCTTTTTGCGGAATTTATCAATAATTATAAAAGGAGAATATGGAATGCAACAAACAACCAGAGAACTTCTTGAACAGGAGTTCGCTAAGCATAACGGTTCGGCGATATCTGAAGATGATATATCGGCTGTTACTGTTTCAGATGATCAGTTTGCGGAAGCTCCCGAAGCTTATATTGGAGAAATTCGTGAACTGTTCAAAGGCTTGCCATTGGAAGTTCGCCGATACCTCTACGCAAGAGAAGGTGAGTTTTCAAAATCACTTGAAGAATTAAACGCCGAGGTTAATGCCCGGCGTTTTATTGACGATGCTTTCAGTTCAAAAGGTTCCAAAAGAGGGTTCAAAAATGCCAGAGAGTGGATTGAACACCTTATTTTGGCCGAAGACCTGATTGAGCAAAATCCGGCCGCGGTCCTGCAGTTTTTGGCTCGTGTATACGGCATTGATATGGGACAAGGTCCTGATAACAATACGGCGCAGTTTTGCATTGAAAATAATGCCAAGACAGATGCACTGCTGAATGGCATGAATATGCTGATTGAAAGTGTGTCTGCATTGCGTACGGCACTTGATGACAAAAACAAGCACGAGGCTGAGCTTTTGGCCAAAGCCGAAGAAGCAAAAGCGGCAAAAGAGGCCGCTTTTTCTGTAACCGGACATCGCAGTTCCGATGACGATTACAAAGGTCTTACTACAAGACAAATTCTTGAACGCCAATTTGCACAATTGGATGAACAATAATCAACTCTAAAAGGACAAAAACATGGCTAATAATGATTATAATGATATTTTTACAACTACACTTACCAGCCGCAGCGGTCAGCTTGCCGATGCTGTATCCAATAACAATGCGTTGTTAAAACGCTTGCAGGAAAAAGGGCATAATCGCATGCTTGCCGGCGGTTCAAAAATTGTTGAAGAACTTGAGTACGGAGAAGGTGATTTGTCGTGGTATTCAGGTTATGACACAATTACATACACACCCAAACAGTTATTCAGTACTGCTGAATATTCATTGAAGTTATGCGCTGTTCCAGTTGCGATTTCAGGAGAGGAACTGCTCAAAAACTCCGGTCAATATCAAATGATAGATTTGTTTGAAAAACGCATTGAAAACGCCGTCAAAACCATGAGCAACAAAATGGCTGAGGCAGTATACAGTGATGGCACCGGTTACAACGGCAAATCAATCGGTGGTTTGAGTTTATTGGTTGCAGATTTTCCAAGCAGCGGCACCGTAGGTAACATTAACCGCGCTACCGCAGGAAATGAATTTTGGCGCAACAAAGCTAAAGAGTTGACCGGTACAATTACTCCCGAAGTTTTGCGTTCAGCAATGGATTCTGTGTATATGTCATTGACCCGCGGTACCGACAAACCTGACTTGGTTGTTACCGGCGATGATTGGTATTCATTGTTTGAGCAATCACTGACTGCACAACAGCGATTTGTTGACACAAGATTGGCTGATGCCGGTTTTGAAGCATTGCGATTCAAAGGAGCCGATGTTGTATGTGATGGCGGACAGGGCGGTGGATGTCCTGATGGTAAAATGTATTTTCTTAATACCAATTATCTTTATTTGCGTACACATAAAGACCGCAACATGAAAGTAATAGGTGGCGAAAGAATGTCTGTCAACCAGGATGCAATTTATAAAATCATTGGTTGGGCCGGCAACTTAACAATGTCAAACGCCGCTTTGCAAGGTGTGATTTTTACTGACACATCTTCTGCAGAAGGATAATGCAACATAAACGAGCGGCGTCAGTAATGACGCCGCTTTTCAATAAGGAGATAACAATGGATTTTTCAACTTTTGAAAAAGTAATACATAACGGCAATTCTGAAGAAGGAGTGGTTGCTCGTTTTTATGATCAGGCAATAAAAACTTCCCAAATTACCAAAGACGGATTGCCCAAATTTAAGTTGGTTTGCTTTTGTGAAATTCGCATCAAAGACAATAGTTCCGAAGTTTATAACCAACCCGCAACCCCGGATAAAATCCGACGTTTTCCGAATGAATATGCCCGCTACAAACAAGCTAAAAAATGCGCCGAAGAAGGTACGCCGTTAGAACAATTTGCATTTTTGGATGTGGCCGAAATTGCCGGTCTTAAAGTACGCGGAATTTATACAGTCGAACATCTGACTGAACTTGATCCCGCTCATGCCGAAGAGCTAGGTGTTTCCAAAGAACGTGAATTGGCTATCAAGTTTGTCGAACACGCCAAAGATAACTCATCACTGATTAAATGGCAAAGAAGGGAACAAGAATACCAACAGCGCATCAAAGAGCTGGAAGCAAAAGTTGATAGCCTGCAACAGTCAAAAAAAATAAGGAGCAAAAATGAAAAACATACTCGAAATATGTCAAGACGCGGCTAATTTAGCTTGTGTTCAGGAACCGCAAAGTCTGTTCAACAACAGCAGTCAAAACAATCGTGTTTTCCAAAGCGTTGCCAAAGATGCCTTAAACGGGCTCTTGCGATACGGAGATTGGCAAGAACTCACCAAAGACGGAGAGTTGGTTACCGTTGAAAACAAGACTGACTATATAATTAAAGCCTTTTGCCCTGATTTTTTCCAACTGCTGAACAACACGGTTTACATAAAAGATGCTAATGAAAAAATTATCGGTTCAATCCGCCCCGAACAATGGCAACATGAAAAATACTTTCACAGTGATGATAACCGTATAAAATTTAAAATTCAAAATTCGATGTTTCGTTTTTTGACTCCGCCTCCCGGAGGAATAAAAATAGTTTTTCAGTACCGCTCATCTGTAGTTGCATATGAAAACGGCATGTTTACGGAAAAGACAGAAATCACTAAAGACACCGATATTCCGGTTTTTGATGAATACCTGGTAAAACTCGCAATTCGTTGGCGTCTTCAAGCTCGTAACGGTTTGGCCTACCAGGAAGAAATGTCTGAATATGAGAGGGAATGCCGCAAACGTTTTGGCTCAACACTGGCTAATAAAGACATATGTTTGGGGGAAAATTCCGAATACCTGCCTGACGGAGGAATAGCCTATGTTAAACAGAACGATTAATCGGTCGCAAAACTATATTCTGCCGGCTCCGATTGGTGGTCTTAATTGTAGAGATAGTCTTGATAATATGCCTGAAACCGATGCCGTTATAATGGATAATTATTACCCGTCAGATACCAATGTCTGTTTGCGCGGTGGGTATAAGATATACGCTTTGGAAGGATTAGGTCTCAAGATTGAAAGTTTAATTACTTTTTCATCATCTCAAAACAGTCGAATGTTTGCTGCCGCCAATGGTAAAATTATTGATATCACCTATAACGATGCAACTGTTGATGTCGAAAATCTTTCGGCAAATGATTGGAATTATGTACAGTTCCGCAACCGACTTCTTATGGTTAACGGCATGGACACCCCCCTAACTTATTACAAGGATGAAAATGACGTTTGGCAATGGAAACAAACTGCAATTGCCGGAGAAGGTCTGAATATAAATAACTTGTGTAATGTAACCGTTTCCAAACAAAGAGTTTTTTATGTTGAAAAAGGTTCACTAACTTATTGGTATTCTTCAGGTGTCGGCGAGGTAGAAGGAGTTTTAAACAGCGTTGATTTATCATCATTGGTTACCCGTGGTGGCAGTCTTGCGGCAATTGCCTGTTGGACACAGGATGGCGGACAGGGCATAGATGACCTAACAGTTTTTATTACTACTGAAGGCGAGGTCTTGGTTTATTCCGGCACCAATCCCGGTAATGCCGACAATTGGTCATTACGTGGAAAATACTTTATCAGTCGTCCTATAGGCAATCATTGTATTATGCAATACCAGGGAGATATAGTTGTTATTTGTGAAGAAGGCTATGTCCCGCTTTCATCAGTACTGCCCATAGGTGAAAGCTCTAACGGCAAAGCCGCATACAGCGACAAAATTCGCGGTCTGGTTTTATCACGCATCAAATCCGGTAAAAAAATTATCGGTTGGCAGAGTATTATTTACCCTCGTGGTGGATATGTTTTGTTTAATGTTCCGGTTGGCAGTCAATTTGAACAACATGTCATCAATATGAGTTCGGGTGCCTGGTGTCGATTTACCAACATATATTCCTTTTGTTGGTGTTTGTTTGAAGGACGCTTATATTTTGGCTCTGACGGAGGAGTTTATTTATTTGATGAAGGACATTCCGACAATGGAATTGCCATTTGCGGCAACGTGCATCAGGCTTATTGCTCACTTGGTACGCCAAACTTAAAAAAAATACAAATGCTCAATCCTCGCACCAAAAGTTCGGCAGTCTTCAGTCTCAATATCTATACAAACATGGATTTTGATGATGCTGAACGTGATTATTCCGAAAGTATAGGTGAGAGCCATGGGAGCAAGTGGAACAAATGCAAATGGAGTAGCCTTGAACACCCGATAGGCACTAAATGGTCAACCCTAAAAGGCATTGTTCGCAGTCAGTGGATTGCTAATAATGCAACTGGTTTTAAGGCTTCACTTGTATTTAAAACCAAAACTAAGGGCAATCTTATAGAGTGGTACAACACCGGTTTTCGTTTTGAACAGGGAACCGGAATTGTCTGAATTAATCTACGATCGCAGCGGAAAAACTGCTCGTTTTGTTGCTGACGGTTTAAGACTTGACCCCGAAGAATTAGTGGCAGGTCATGCTTTTGCAATCAGGCATAATAACAAAATTATCGGCGGAGTAACATTCAGTGGTTATATTCCCAGTGATTCTGCCTGGATAAGCATTTATACGACGGACAAACATTGGTGCTCCAAAATTTGCTTGAAACAAATTTTCGGAATAGCCTTTATTGCCCTTAATTGTCGCCGTCTCAATGCTCTTATATGTTCGGATAATCATGCCTCAATTTCGTTAGCGACGAGATGCGGTTTTGTTCTTGAGGGCAAAATGCGCAAATATTATTCCACCGGCCAAGATGCACTTGTATTAGGCATGTTGGCATCAGAATGTAAATTTATTAATCATAAAACAACAGGAGAAAATCATGTCTAGTGGATTTAAAGCAGTAGGAAAATTGTTAGGTGCTGGTAATGCCGGCACTTCTCCCTACCAATCAGAAAGCAACATACTGAATTATTTGCAAAATTATAATACTTCAAATTATGATAATACAGTCCAAAATTTGCTTAATAACGCATATAATATGAGCCAAAATGTGAGCAATGCCGGGAACTATACTTATAGCATTGACGGTTCTGATGAAGCTCGCAAACGTGCCGAGAATGCTACTTATCAAGCATATACAAATCATCTCAAACCGCAATTTGCTCAACAAACCGACGATTTGGAGACCCGTCTGCAAAATCAGGGAATCACTGTTGGCAGCGATGCCTACAATCGTGCGATGACCAATTTGCAAAACAACCAAAACAATGCTTATAAGCAAGCCGCGTATCAATCAGTTTTGAATGGTCAAAATGCATTTACTCAAAGCTTGAATAACTCCGCTTTGGCCGCCAACTTTGGAAATAGCGCAAAAAACAATTATCTCAGCCAAATTATTTCACAGTTACAACTCGGACGTTCGGGTTACGATAATGCTATGAATATTTACAATATTCAACACGGTTCTGATAGTCGTATTGCCGGTGCCAAACAAAGCAATGCCGATGCGCAGATTCAAGCCGGAAGAGATGCACTCGGCACCGCAGCACAGGTCGGCATGATGTTGTTTTCAGATGCCAGGCTGAAAGAAAACCTTAAAGCGGTCGGAAAACTTGATAACGGATTGACGGTTTATTGTTTCAACTTCAAAGGCAATCCGATACCGCAAATCGGCTTATTGGCTCAAGAAGTTCGCAATGTCATGCCCGAAGCTGTTTTTAAAGATGAAAACGGGTATTTGCTATTGAGATATGACCTCGCTTGTAAAATGCCAAGCAAGGAGTAATGCCATGACAGGAACAATGACACCAAACGGAATTTTGGTTCGCCGGGGAGACAGCTTTGATATCGCCATGCATTTTAAGCACAAAGACGGTACACCGCTAGATATTTCCGGAGCGCAAATCTTTTTCGATGCCAAAGACAACGAGGAAAATATTGTTTTGCACATAAGCGGTGATATCACTGATGCAACTGAAGGCCGGGCAGTAGTCAAAATAACTCCCCAGCATTCAAAGCTTGATGTCGGCACCTATGAGGCAAACATCAAAATCATATTTGCTAACGGTGATGTTCATACAATTTTTCCTCAAGACCTGAGCCGAAACGCCATGCTTCAAATCAGCGAAGGAGTATAAAATGACCGATATAAACATTTTTGAAAACTATGCTTCAAAAGAGTTTGACGTTTGCCTTCAAAACGAAGCCGCTCTCAACACCACGGCAGACCTGAAATATGTAAAATACGGACAAAGTGAGATAGATGATTATGTTGCCTCGGTCAGCAAACCTGAGTTATCAAACTACGTAAACGACCAAAAACAAGTTATAGATGTTGAGACCACACAATCAATTACTGCTATCAACACCACGGTTCAGGAAGGTATTGATAACATCAATGCGGTTATTGAGGAATATGACCAAAGCTATATAACGCTTGATACAGAACAAGTCGTTACCGGAGATAAAACATTTGAAGGTACGCTCCAGGCGGTAACTCCGGCACCTGATGATTTGTCGCCAAATGTTGCCACAACTGCTTTTGTAAACGGTGGCAACATCATTAGCCAGGGAACAAATCATATCAAATTTGCCGGAGGTTTAATCTTACAATGGGGAACGATTGAAATCAGCGACAGTGCCGGAGAAATATGTATGTTTGAAATCCCGTTTACCACTACGGCATACGGCATCTCGCTTACTCATGCCACCAGCTCTGTTTCTCCGATTACTTATTCTACAGCATCGGTACTCAGTCATTCCCTGAGCGGATTTACACTGGGCAGTAATGATTTAGGCACTTGGCATTGGTTGGCTGTAGGTTTTTAACAAAGGGGCAGTTTTGCCCCTTTTTTAACGGAGGTAATAATGGATTTTATCAATACAATCGGAGGAATATCAGGCATTGCGGCTTTGGCGGGCATGCTGTGGAATTTGGTCAAACTCGGCTCATGGAAAGGTCGTCTTGAGGAACGTATGGAAGGAGTCTTGCAACGCATAGATAAAGCTGACAAAGAAACTGCCTCGGCGATTATGATGCAAAATCAGCAAAACATAATGTTGGCAAAGCTTGAAAGCAAATTTGACAGTTTTGAAACCAAACTTGACCTTTTGCTAAATTGCAAACACAAGGGAGGTAAGCATGTCTCCTGATGATTGGAACGACCTGCAGACGATGGCCGGCACAATCTGGGGGGAGGCAAGGGGGGATGGTATTGAGGGAATGGAAGCGGTTGCATGTGTCATACACAACCGCTTCCATGCGCGCAAATGGTTTACCGGTTACCATATCGAAAACGGCGTTAAAGTCCCGGACATCAAACAAACATGTTTAAAAAAATATCAGTTCAGCTGTTGGAACCGAAAAGACCCGAATTTTTCCAAAATTATACGCTTGAATAAAAGCGATAAAACATTTTGTTTGTGTTTGGAAATTGCCACACGTGTTTTAAGTGGCAAATTGCCTGATTTTACCAATAATGCAACTTTTTATCATACTCGCGCCGTTCGTCCAAAATGGGCTCAACATCACAGCCCGTGTTACGAAACCGAGCATCATTTATTTTATAACGATGTTAATTAAAAGGAGAGAAAAATGGAAGACCATCAGAATTGTCGGTATCATTTTTTTAAATGGCTTGTTCGCATGGCATTGCGCCATCGCAGGATATATTGGCTTTTATGGGGAATTTTGGCTGTAATTATGGCTGTCGGGTTTAATGTTAAGGATTTGTTCTGAGATGCCTCGTGTTGTTTTTATACTCCTTACTTATGTAACAGTGTCATTTTTTTCGTACCAATTGGGGCGTTCTCACGCCAAAACCGAGATTATTACCAAACAAGTTGAGGTTGTTAAATATGTTGAACAAAAAAAATCTGCCGTGTATTCTCGTCCTCATGCTGGGCGCGATACTTTGCTTGAGCTCATGCGCCGGGGCAAATTATGAATATTGCCCCACCTATCCGATAGCCGGTTCTGATGTAGCAAAAGAGCTGGAAAATATAGATTTTGAAAATAATGTTCATTTTTGGGAATGGTTGGCTCGGGTTGACAAATTGCGGCAAGAGTTAGAGCTTTGTAAATAATTTAATAAAATTACTTGGCAAATACCATAAAAACAGATATTATCGCGGCATAGTTAACTTTAACGAAGAATAGAATGTTCAAAAAACTTATACAAAAAATTATGTCGACAACTCTTGTGGTCAACTATCGCAAGATTATGCCTTATGTAAAACCATACTGGGTAAGGGCTTTGATTTCTGTGCTTATTACCATTCCTATCGGCTCAATGGATGCGGTGATTGCATGGTCGCTGAAACCATATATGGATGTGGTCATGGTCGAAAAATCTACCAATGTGGCCAATTATATTCCTCTGTTAATCATTGTTTTCAGCTGCATGCAGAGTTCTCTGAACTACGCCGCCACATATCTCAACACCTGGGTGGGTCGCAAAATAGCCAACGATGTCAAGATGGACCTGTTTGATAAGCTGATGTTAAACGATGCCCATTACTTTGATACCACTACCTCCGGTAATGTCATGATGCGTTATAATCACGATGTTGACACGGCATGTAACGGCTTGTTAGCCAACTTAAAGCTGTTTACAACTCGTGTATTTTCGTCGGTTTCATTGATTGCCGTTTTGTTTTATAACTCTTGGCAACTGGCTTTGATTGCCGTAGTCATTTTGTTTGGTGCTTTATATCCGCTGACGACGGTCCGTCGCCGTATTAAAGCGGTTATGGATAAAACCATATTTTCGGGTTCGGCGGTAATGAGCCATTATAACGAAACTTATAACGGCAATCGTATCATTGCTTCATACAATCTGTATGACTATCAGCGCCGCCGTTTTCATGATACCTTGCGCCAAGTTTTTAAACTCGGAATAAAGATGGTGCAACGTACCGGCATGATGTCGCCGCTAATGCATTTTATTGTCTCATTAGGAATTGCCCTGGTCATTTGGACCGGCAGTTATTTGATTGTCCACCAGGAAATCAGTGCCGGTAACTTTGTGTCATTTATTACGGCTTTGATAATGTTGTACAATCCGATTAAGTCAATCGGAAACAACTATAATAACGTCCAAATGTCATTATTGGCTATGGAGCGTATTTTCCAACAACTTGAGCGTGTTCCGGAAATTCACAACTGCGATAATCCGATTGTTCTCAATGAAGTAAAAGACAAGATAGAATACAATAATGTGTCTTTTTCATATGTTAAAAACAAACTGGTTTTACGCAACATCAACTTAGCGGTTAATGTCGGTCAAACAGTGGCATTTGTGGGAAATTCCGGTGGTGGCAAAACGACACTGGTTAACCTTTTGCCTCGTTTTTATGACGTCAAATCGGGCGAGATAAAGATTGATGGAATTGACATCCGTCGATATGATTTGAACTCTTTGCGAGATAAGATAGCAATTGTTTTTCAGGATAATTTCTTGTTTGACGGATCAATCCGCGACAATATTTTGCTTGGCAAAGAAAATGCCACCGAGCAAGAAATTACGTATGCCGTTAAATCGGCTTGCCTTGATGAGTTTATAGCCAGTCTTGACAAAGGGTTGGATACCCAAATCGGTGAGCGCGGGGTTTTGCTCTCCGGTGGTCAAAAACAGCGTATTGCGATTGCTCGTGCTTTTATAAAAGATGCTCCGATTGTCATTTTGGACGAAGCTACTTCTGCACTTGATAACAAGTCTGAAGCTGTGGTTCAACAAGCCATCGATAATTTGATGAAAGACCGCACGGTTTTAATCATTGCTCACCGCTTGTCAACAGTTCGTAACGCTGACAGAATTGTGGTTGTCAATTATGGCGAAATTGTCGAAGAAGGCACTCATGATGAGCTTATCGCCAAAGAAGATGGTGTCTATTCATCGCTATATCGCAGCCAGCTAAAATAGGAACGCAATATGAAAACCGAACTTCTTGCCCCTGCCGGTGATATAGAAGCCGGATATGCCGCCCTCTATTATGGAGCTGATGCAGTGTATCTCGGGCTTAAACACTTTTCAGCACGAGCAACAGCCACCAATTTTGACGAGACGGAACTCAATAACTTTGTAGGCTATGCTCATCATTTAAAACGACGTGTCTATGTAACTGTAAACACGCTTGTACAAGAGCAGGAATTGCCATCGTTGATTGACAGCCTTGATATTTGCTCAAACTGTTGTGTAGATGGTATTATTTTGCAGGATTTAGGTGTTGCGAGAATTATCAAATCTCAATATCCCGAACTAGAACTACATGCCAGTACTCAAATGGCCGTCCATAACAAAGAGGGTGCATTGGCTCTGCAAAAACTCGGTTTTAAGCGTGTTGTTTTAGCTCGTGAATTATCTCTTGCCGAAATCAAAGACATTGCCTCAATACCTAATCTGGAAACCGAAGCTTTTATCCACGGTGCATTGTGTTACTCATATAGCGGGTTATGCCTTTTTTCATCATTGGAAAGCGGACGCAGTGCCAATCGCGGCAAATGTCTGTATCCCTGTCGTTCGGTTTTTAGCGGCAAAAGCGGAGATAAACACTATTTTTCAATGAAAGACATGGCATTACAAAATGAAGTCCTGAAAATGCCGGTTACATCGCTCAAAATTGAGGGACGCAAGAAAAATGCCTTATACGTTGCGGCAGTAACTGACTATTATCGACATATTCTTGACGGCAAAGGTGCCCGAATTCAAAAAGAAGAAAATATCAAGCAAATTTTTTCTCGCCCGTGGTGCAAGTTTATGTTTCACGGTAAAGACAAAGCGGTTGTTGATCGTGATTTTGTCGGTCATCGTGGTTTACCGGTAGGCAAGGTCTCGCAGGTTGCAAACGGTCGTTTGATTTTTAAGCCTAATCACAAAATTGCTCGTCATGACGGGCTCCAGATTGATATTGCCGGACAGGAAAAACCGTTTGGCTTTTCAATCCAAAACATGTATGTAGGCAGGCACAAGGTTTTTGAGGCTGATGCTCAAAGTGAGGTATCAATTACTCTGCCACCGAAAAGCCCTGATATTACCAAAGGACAAAACATTTATTTGGCTTCATCAAGCGCTGTTAAAGGCGGTTATGATTATTCACGCCCAAAAGATGGAGAATATATAAATCGCCATGAGATAGAAGTTGAACTAATTATTACTCCGAACAAAATTTCGGCCCGCAGCGGTGAATTTTCTGCAGAGTTGTGTGGCAATTTTGCTAAGGCAGATGATGTATCCAAGACCATCAGCGCTGCAGACAAAGCCTTTAATAAGACCGGCAATACGAAATTGCATTTGACAGGATTGCACATTACCAATCCCGAAGGATTATTTGTTCCGGCATCGATGTTCAATGAGTTGCGCCGCAAGCTGTATGGCGAAATAAGTTTTGAAGGCAAACATGGCACTTTGCCGCAACTGATTGAGCCATGCAACCATCAACAACCGAAATGGATAATCCGCACTGATAATCCCGATAATCTTAACTTGTTAAATCTTGAAAATCTTGCAGAAATAGAATTTCTGATTAGTCGCGATACTAAAGTTCAAAATGTTGCTGATTATCCGAAAAACAAGGTCAGGTTGGTATTACCTGCCTTGGCTCGTGATTCTGCTGGTTGGAAACCAACCATATCCGCTTTTTTATCAGCCGGATATAAAAAGTGGACCATCGGCAACTGGTGGGGGCTTAATCTGTTGCCGGAGCAGGGGATAGATTTAGCTTTTGACAACAGTCTTTACACTCTCAATACACAGGCAATATCCATGGCCAAAGAAATCGGTGCCAGCCGTGTTTGCCTGTCATTTGAAGATACATTAAATAATATGCGTGTGATTGCGTCAAAATCAGCATTGCCTGTTGTTTTTCCTGTTTATAGCGATGTGCCGTTGTTTAGTAGTGCGGTGTGCATTCGCGACAATTCTTGTTCTCAGTGTCCTAAAGGCAGCCGTTGGATTGAGCTTCATCAGGACGGAAACACATATTGGGCATTGTCGCGAAATTGTCAGACCTATGTTTTTGATAATCGTCCGTTATGTTTTGCTACAGAGGCTCGTGAGGTCAAAGCCGATTTTTACCGTGCGGATTTTTGTTATAAAAACTATTCGGCACAAGCTGTTCTGCAAATTTTTGAGAAAATAAGCACTTATCAAGATATTGCGGATTGTGCCAAAGGCAATATAACCAGCTTGGTAATATAAGGTTATTGTTGCGATTCGTGCTAAGCATAATGCAATTTTGCAAAAAATATAAAAAAGTTGTTGCAAAAAAAAAGTTAGCAGTCTATATTCCTGCACAGGTAAGTTATGGGTGCGTAGCTCAGTTGGCTAGAGCAACTGACTCTTAATCAGTGGGTCTAGGGTTCGAATCCCTACGCGCCTACCAATAAAAAATCCGTCCGTATGGGCGGTTTTTTTATTGGTATAGAAGCGGACGGGATTTGAACCCTGGAATTAAGGGTTCGACTACCAGCGAAAGGCGGTCGCAAGAACGCCGGTCAGCATTGCTGATGAGCGCAGTGGAACAAGCATTGCGTTAGCAATGTCGCGGACAATCCCTACGCGCCTACCAATAAAAAATCCGTCCGTATGGGCGGTTTTTTTATTG
>ERZ842401.2558-NODE-2558-length-24227-cov-41.186042_pt1 | contig 24227 bp, 24 predicted proteins | sample MGYA00521270_ERZ842401 | MGnify/ENA primary metagenome ERZ842401 (study PRJEB31892, sample SAMEA3878208) | bioreactor metagenome | biome: Moose rumen | place: Sweden | collected 2011-10 | study: EMG produced TPA metagenomics assembly of the PRJEB12797 data set... | reverse complement strand
TCGTCCTTGAGATAGTTCAAAGACTCATCACCAAAATACAACTTGGTGGGATTGTAATAAGAAAAGTTTCCTTGCATAGTTCTATTAGTTTTAGTTACTCCGTTATCTCTATCAGAATCCTCTCAGGCCCAACTATACAACTTTCATAGTAGCCATCACCCGTAGTTCTTGGGCCACTCAGCACCCGCTAGCCATCTTCGTTCAATACCTTCGTGAGATCATTAACTTTCTCCTTGGAACCGACTGAGAATGACAGATGTATGAAGCCCTGGCGATAGATGTTTTCCTTTTCATCCACGACCTCTGGCCTTGACATCAGTTCCAGTTTTTGCATCTGAATCACCAAAGCTTAGAATATAAGTCTTCAGCCCCGTCTTGGGATTGTGGTACATGTCATTCGACACGCCGTTGAAATAGCGGATGAAGAACTCCCGCATCCCTTCCAAGTCTAGGCAATATAATGCTACGTGATTTATTTTCATATAAATACTTTCTTTAGAAAATCTTTCATTAGTCTGGCAATTTCCTTATGATGACTTTCGAGTGCGAAGTGGCCGCTGGGCACGAAATGAATCTCGGCATTGGGCAAGTCGCGCTTGAATGCCTCGGCACCGGCGGGGATGAACGACGGGTCGTTCTTGCCCCAGACAGCCATGAGCGGCGGCTGGTTCTCGCGCAGGTACTTCTGGAACTCGGGATAAAGAGCAACATTTGAGCAGTAGTCGAGAATCAGGTCGTTTTGCATCTCAGCACGTCCGGGCAGGTTGACATAGTAGAAATCGAGGCTGTAACCATCGGGGCCTACGCTGCCTTCAGGTGTTCCGAAGGTGTACTGGCCGATGATGGTTTCCAGCGCGAAGGCCGACGAGAACTGCTGGCGGAGTTCTGGCGTGGGATTCTTCCAGTACTCCTTGCGAGCCTCCCACTTCTTGCCAAGTTCTTCCTCATACATGTTGCCGTTCTGCGAGACGATGGCGGCGAGGGCCAGTAGCGCAGTAATGATGTTTTTCTTCATGTACATTTCGATTTAAAATATTCCCTTACTGCAAACTCAAATTGGTCGATGAAGATCTGCTTGAATCAGCGCAAAATTACACATTATTTTCCAATTATCGGCTCACCGTGAGCTTAAAAATGCATAAATCACATGATTTTTGAGCCGATTTGGTCAAAAGGTGCTTAGGCCCTTTAACCACTTCTCAACTTTAGCCTTCTCTGTGCGCACCTCATGGCCGTAGATGCTGAAGCCCTTGGTGACGGTAGCTTTGGGGAAGGCCGCCTTCACGTCCTCCACACAATTTGCCAGACCTGAGCCCTCATGTGTAGTGAAGGGGATGACGGTCTTGCCGTCGAGGTTGATGTCGCGGAACAGCGTGAACATCACCTGCGGATAGGTGCCCCACCACACGGGACCGCCGATGAATACGGTATCATATTGCGAGAGGTCAGGAGCCTCGCCCTCGTATGGGGGCAGTTCGCCCTTGTTCGCTTCTTCCTTGGCGAGTTTAATCAGCGGATTATAAGCCATGCCGTCGTACTTGTGCGTCACAATCTCGAACTGGTCGGCACCAGCTAGCTCGCTGATATAGTCAGCCACAATCTTCGTGTTGCCCACCTCAATATTTCCCACGCTGTAGTTATCGCCGGCATGTGAGAAGAAAATAACGATTGATTTACCCATTGCGTTTTGTTCTTGAGATTTAACTTCTTGTTTGTTCTGACTGTTACAGCCCGTGGCCAGCAGTAACCCCACGGCTGCGATAAGCATTGATTTCAGTTTCATATCGAATACGTTTTGATTTCTGGTTGCAAAGTTACGATAATTTTTCCATACTATGATTTCACAATTTGCTGTAAAATTTTCACTTTTTACACAAAACAAACAAAAAAGCCGCTGACACGCCCTACCACAGGAGCCTTTTATTTTTCACTTTGCTTGAAACTGTCCGTTTCAGCGAATTTCCAATCGCAAAATTACGAAAGATTATCTTATTCATAGCCACCAAGACTTGAAGGAAAGACCATCGTTGTTACCGGGGCTTCATCTGGTATTGGCCAACAGTGTGCCATCAGTTGCAGCCAGATGGGGGGTGAGGTTGTGCTGATAGCTCGCAACGAACAGCGATTGGCAGAAACGCTCTCGCAGATGGATGGTGAAGGGCATTTGTCTGTTTCTATTGACTTGACAGACTTCAACGCCTTAAAAGAAAAGGTCAAGGAGATTGTAACGGCAGTTGGTCCCATTGATGGGTTAGTGAATTGTGCGGGAATCTCCACAACCCTGCCACTGAAACTGATGGATGCGCAGAAGATGGAAGAGTTCTTTCAAACCAACGTGTTTTCTGCCATCGAACTGACCCGTTATTTCTGTCAGATGGGAAACGTCAGGAAAGAGGGAGCCAGTATTGTTTTCCTATCATCTATTATGGCATTGGCAGGAGAGAACGGAAAGTCGCTCTACGCAATGACTAAGGGCGCACTCCTTTCCGCCGTTCGCTCGTTAGCCTGCGAATATGCCCGACGGAATATTCGTTTCAATGCTATTTCACCTGGTGCCATTCTTACCCCCATCAATCAGGATTTGCCCCACATGAAGAATCCTAAAGCGCGTGCAGCCCTCGAAGCAAAGCATTTGTTGGGATTAGGTAAGACTTCAGACATTGCCAATGCCTGTGTGTATCTGTTAAGTGACGCTTCGCGTTGGGTTACAGGTCAAAATTTGATAGTGGATGGCGGATACCTTGCTAAATAATTATCATCTCAATGGATTTGAAGGGAAGAAGATGAATATGTTATGAGACGACACGGATTATCCACAAAAACTCAGATATTTTGAGTTGAAATGACAAATCAGCTTCAACTATCCACTAAAATAAAGCTAAACCAAAGAATATCAGTATTTTAGTCTTAAAACAACTATCCACTAACTATCCACTAACTATCCACTAACTATCCACCAGATGTCCACCAATTGTCGGCGATTTCAGTGTAGGGTTAGTGGATAGTTAGTGGATAGTTAGTGGATAGTTAGTGGATAGTTGAAAATTATTTAAGTTTCTGAATAGAAGCGGGTTAACTGAAATTTAGTGGATAGTTATTGGAAAGATGCTGTTTCTTGTCAGAAAACAGTATGTTTCCAACACGAAAACATGCTGTTTTCAACCCGTAAACAGGCACTTTTACCCCCGAAAACAGCCTCTTTCCTTAACAGAAACAGGCACTTTAACAACCCTAAAGTGCCTGTTTGTCAAAGTAGAACACCGTCTCCGCTCCGTGCAGAGATATTCTCCGCACGGTGCGGAGATGGTCTCTGCACCGTGCGGACTTAGCCTCCCCTACCACACTCTTAGGCAAGTGGATAGTGGATAGTATGTTTCAGATTTTTCACAGTTCAGCAACGAAGGCATCGATAGCCTCCTCCGTGAAGTGCTGCATCACCACCACGTGAGCCAGCTTGCCGCCGAAGCGGGCGTCCACATTCTGCGCCAGCTGGTACTTGTGGGCCAGCTCTGGCGACGGGCAACGCAAAAAAACTGTGTTGCTGTATTCGTTCACCCACGCAGGATAGCCCGCCTTGTCGAGTTGTTGCTTCAGATAGGCCGTCAGTTCCATGATGCGACGGGCCTGACGTGTCCACCCTTCGGCACCCACTTTCTGTACCACCCACCAGAACTTAAGCGGCTGGATGGGGTCACGCGAACAGTTAATCATGCGCATGTTCTTATTCAGATAAGGTACGTCGAAGTCTGACTGGTTGTCATATACCTCACGCGTGCAGATGAAGAGTCCACACGGCGAGTCGATGCCGAAGAACTTATGGCCGCTGACGGCTATAGACTCAAAGCCCATCTTCTTGCTGCTCACCAGCTGGCGGTGCTCCGTAAACGGCAGGTAGCCACCAAAGAGTGCAGCATCGACGTGGCGATAGACGGCGGGCAGCTCGGGGTGACGGTGGAGCACAGCGTTCAGCGCGGGCATATCGTCGATGGCACCCTTGAAGGTAGAACCGCAGGCATAGACGACGAGTGCCGGACGCGACGTGTCGAGAGCCTTTTCCAGCTCCTCGGGAATCATGCGACCCATGGTGTCGCTCTTCACCAGTCGCGTCTCCAGATTTTGCAGGTGAGCCAGCCGCATGTTCGAGTAGTGGGCCTCGTCACTCACATAGAGAATGGGAGCCTGTCCTGTCCGGTGTTTCAGGTAGTTGGCGCCGAAGTAGATGCCGTGGTTGTTGCCATCGGATCCGCTATGGGTAATAAGTCCCCATCGGTTGTCGTCGTCGAAGTCGTAGTATGGTGCGAAGAACTCGATGACCTCGCGCTCGAACACCTGCGACGACACTTCCCAGGGCGTGTCGGTAAACGGGTCCCCGGCATTGTTCAGGTTCATCAGGTTGATGCCGGCGTTATAGTACCACTCATAGAAGTCGCGCAGCGGCGACACCTCGTTAAAAGGATATCCGAAATACTTTGGGAGCGTCTCGCGCCATACAGCCACCCATTCGTCCAGTTTGGGGAATCCTGAGGTAGCCTTTAATGATTCTTGTTTCATATCTAGTCTTATTTCATCATGACCAACCGAATGGTCTACAGGCTGCAAAGGTACAAAATATTTCGCAAATGGTTAAAAGACTGGCGGAAATTTTGCCGTCAGTCATTTTTTATGTACCTTTGTCCGCTGAAACAAAACAAACCAAACCCTGACAATTATGAATACGTGGACGGTGACGGCAAGGACGAGGTGCTGTTCGGTTCGGCAGCCATCGACGACAACGGACAGCTGCTCTATGCCACGGGCTTCGGTCATGGCGATGCCATTCATGTGGGCAAGATGCGACCCGACGACAAGGGATTTCAAGTATTTCAGGTGCATGAGGAGTCTCCTTATGGCTGGGACTTGCACGATGCCGCCACAGGCAAGGTACTGTTCAGGGCCAATGCCGATGACGACAACGGACGCGGCATAGCTGCCGACGTCATCGCGTCAAACCCCGGATGGGAGTTCTGTTCGTCCAAAGACCGCCAGCAGCGCTCGGCCGTCACCGGGCAGGTGGTGACTACCAAGTCGTCGAGTGTCAACTTCCGACTCTACTGGGACGGCACACTGCAGGACTGTCTGGCTGACGGCGGCTATACTGAAGCATACAGCCTGACCCACTGGAACGGCAGCAGCTTCGCAGGCATCACCAGCTTAGAGGGGTTATCGTGCAATACGACAAAGCGCAATCCAAACTTGCTGTGCGACCTGCTTGGTGACTGGCGCGAGGAGGTCATCCTGCACGATGGCAACAAGACCCTGTACATCCACTCCTCGGCCATGCCCACCAACTACAAGGTACCTTGCCTACTGACCGACCACACCTACCGCATGGGCATAGCCTGGCAGATGTCTTCATACAACCAGCCGCCACACTTAGGCTACCACGGGAACCTTCTGCGTGCGTTTCAACATCTATGGAATTGCTGCCAACAAGCAATACAGCCTGGGTAACCTGAACATTCAAGGCAAGCTCTACAGCACCACGTCAACAGGCATCCGACAGCTGGAGGGCGAGACGTCGCTCACACCGGCATACTATGACCTGCAAGGACGCCGCGCTGACCACCCCACCAAGGGCATCTATATCAGCAACGGCAAGAAAGTCATCATCAAGTAAACAAAGGAAATTTCGTTTCCCTACTCTTCCTCGGGGGTGATGAGCTTGTAGCCCTTGCCGTGGATGTTGATGATTTCAATCTGCGGGTCGTCCTTGAGGTGCTTGCGCAGCTTGGTGATGTAAACGTCCATGGAGCGGGCGTTAAAGTAGTTGTCATCAATCCAGATGGTCTTCAGTGCGAAGTCGCGCTGCAGTATCTCGTTGGCATGTGAGCAGAGCAGGGCCAGCAGTTCGTTCTCCTTGGTGGTCAGCTTGGTCTGGCGGTCACCGATGCTGAGCAGCTGCTTCTGGGTGTCGAAGGTGAACTGTCCGATATGGTAGAGTGAGCTCTCGCGGTTCTTCTTGCCACGTACACGTCGCAGGATGGCCTCCACGCGGAACACAAGCTCTTCCATGGAGAAGGGTTTGGTGATGTAGTCGTCGGCACCGATTTTGAAGCCCTCGAGGATGTCTTCCTTGAGTGTCTTGGCGGTGAGGAAGATAATGGGAATGTCAGGGTTGGCCTGACGTATCTCCTGTGCCAGGGTGAATCCGTCTTTCTTAGGCATCATTACATCCAGCACACAAATGTCGAACTTGGTCTTGAGGAATGCCTTGTAGCCAGACTCTCCGTCGGGGCAGAGTTCAGCAACGTAGCCTTTTGCAGCCAGATACTCGCGCAACAGCATTCCGAGGTTCTCGTCGTCTTCGCAAAGAAGAATTTTCAGTTTTTCGTCCATAACCTTAAATATTAAAATGAATACTAATGATTGTTCTTGTTTATTATTAGATGATTAGATGATTACTTGTCGCTATCCTCTTCCAACACCGGCAGGCTGATGACAAACTTGGTGCCCTTGCCTATCTCGCTCTCAGCCTTGATAGTGCCTTGATGGAGGTCGATGATTTTCTTGACGTAGGCCAGTCCCAGGCCGAAGCCTTTGACGTCGTGCTTGTTGCCGGTATGCACGCGATAGAACTTGTCGAAAATCTTGCGCAGGTTCTCCTTCTTGATGCCCTGGCCTGTGTCACGGATGGACAGGCAGAGGCGGTTGTGCTCGTTCCAGGTGCGTATGTAGATGTCCAGCGGCTCGTCCGGCTTGCGGTACTTGACGGCATTGTCCATCAGGTTGGTAATGGCGTTCTGGAAGTGTACCTCGTCGACGTAGATGGCTGAGTCGACAGCCTCTATCTGGGTGTATATCTTGCCGCCGGTATGCTCTACGCGGAGGGTGAAGGTCTGTGCTATCTGCTCCACCATCTCGTTGAGGTCGAGTTCTTTCTGCTTGAACGAGACGCTCTTCTTGTCGAACATCGACATCTGCAGCACCTTCTCCACCAGGAAGCGCAGCCGCTTCGACTCGTCGCCGATGACGCTGCCCAGGTGCTTGGTCATCTGTTCGGTCTTGGGCACGCTGTCGTCATTCATCATCTGTGCTGCCAGCGAGATGGAGGCGATGGGCGTCTTCAGCTCGTGGGTCATATTGTTGATGAAGTCGTTCTTGATTTCCGAATAGCGCTTCTGCCGGAAGATGACGACAATAGTAAAGAGGAAGGTGACAAGCAGCACGAACGTGAAGATGATGCTGGGAATCATGAACCGTACCGACGAGAAGATGTAGCTGCTCATGTCGGGGAAGTGAATCCTGATGACGCCCATCTTCGACTGCGGGTCGTTGCGGAACAGCAGCTGCGTATAGGCATACTGTTCGCCCTGGTCGGTATAGTCGGGACAACGGTAGACCTCGCGTCCGTCGGTGGTAGAGACGATGAGGTGGTAGGGGATGCTGATACCGTTGTTAATAAGTTCGTCGCGTATCTCCTGGTCGAGCATGCGGAAGTTGATGCGCTCCTTGAGCGGCTTGTCGCTGGCGGTATAGAGGATGTTGTAGACCACCTCGTCGAGCAGTGCCTTCTGGTAGACATAGCGGTTGCGGACAATCTCCTGCATCGACTTGGCAGCGTCGACCAGCGAGTTTTTGTCCTTGCGCAGAATCATGGCCTTGGGAATGGAGGCGGGCTTCAACTGGAAAGCCTTCACTTGGAACGAGCTGTACACCGTGCCATCGTCGGCAGCCACAGCAAACTGGTGGCTGTGCTTGATGGTTCCGCCGATGCCGTCAACCATCACCGAGTCCTGCTGGAAGGCGCGTCGCTCGGTCTCCCTGACGTCTTTTTCCAGATAGCGCTTTGTCTCGTTCAGCTCCATATTGTGGGATGCCTGATAGAGGCTGCGGTACACACTCTCGTCAAACTGTTCCTTCTTCATTTTCACCATCTCCTCAATATAGGAGAACTGAAGGAAGAGCAGCGCCAGGAACGAGAATCCCATGATGACGGCTATAATCCAAATAGTAGACTTCTTCATGCTGCAAAGGTACGAATTGTGCGGCACAAAGCAAGCCGTTTAGTTAATTAATTCCGTTAATTTTAACGACTTTAACAACCATTTTGATATTTAATTCAATATAATTAACCAACAAAACGTCATATCTTATCCAAATCCACCGACAGTCCAATACTGAAGGATGTGCCTGTGGTGAGCGGCGAACAATAATAATAGGATTTAGGCTTATAGTTAAACAGGTTGTCAACAGCTGTGGTGACGGTGATGCCATGCCAGACATGGTGCTGCAGCATCAGTTTCCAGATGGTATAGCCCTGGTCGACATTCTGTCGGCCTGACTTCGGCTTGCCCTGATAGCGTCCTGAGAGTGCCGCGTCGAGCATATAGTGGCGCGAAAAGCGATGGTCGTAGCCCATACGCCACGTCATGGAGTTAGAGCGGGGCTGGTAGAAATCGGAGTAATAGACCTTGCCGGTCTCCTTCATCCACGAATAGTTCACTTTTAACGACAATCCGCAATCCCAGATATGCCCCAGGCTGACATCCACGCCCCATACCGTGATGCCCTCTTCGTTCCAGTAGAGCGCGCTTTCCATGCCCTCGTACATGCCGCCGTCAATGGTGGTGATGCGCTTGTCGAAGATGTTACAGTAGCCCATGAGGGTGAAGTTATAGCGTCCGTCCAGGAATCCGCTGTTGCGGATACGGTTGGTGCGCTCGATGGCGACGTTGAAGTTGTTGCTCTTCTCCGGCTCCAGGTCAGGATTGCCCCTCAGCAGATAGCCCATATTGCCCATGTCGAAATGCATATACATCTCCTTGAGCGTAGGAGCGCGGAAGCCGCTGGCATAGTTGGCGCGGAAGGTCATCCACGGAAACTTATATACCACGGCGAGCCGCTGGGTAAAGGCTTGCCGGGCTGACGCGGAATAGTAGTCGTAACGGACGCTTCCCACGATGTTCAGCTGGTCGGTCAGGTTCCAGTCGAACTGCGCATAGCCGTCGATGTTGTCCTGAGAGTGGCCGGTGCCCGTCACGAACTGGTAGGTCGAGAGATAGTCGTTCATGTAGTCGGCACCGAGAATCAGCGTGTTCTTTCCAAACGCATGGTCGTACAAGGCATGTACCACATGCTGTCGGTTGGTGTAGTCGTGGTCGTGGGTGCGCGTGCCGTCAGGCAGGAAATTGGCCTTGTCGTACTGGTCGAAGGCGTACGACAGTTCCAGATGACGGTGGTAATCCCAGGCGTACCTGCCCTTCAGCCCGCCGCTATAGGCATTGAAATGGTAGTCGTAGGTGTCGCGCTCGCTGGTGCGGAAGAAGTAGCCCCCCCGCCCGGTCAGTGTCAGGTGGTCGGAGGCACGCCACGTCAGCCGTTCCTTCACATTATAGGTCTTCTGACCATAGAGGCGGTTCAGGTTGGAATCGTCATTCAGCACCGACTCGTCATAGGGCAGCCCCTGGGCCTTCTTCATCAGTTCGACGGCAACCTGCTCGGAAGAGTATGCCTTGGGCAGGTTGACAGGGTCTATCCGAGTGTGCTGGAAATTAGTCTGAGAGTTCCATTTCGCCGTATTGAACGAGAAGCTGGCGCCGTTGCGCCATTCGTGGCCGAAGGTGTTATAGCGCGAGTTCACGTTAGCCGTCCACGGTTCCAGGTTCTCCCGACTGATGATGTTGACGACGCCACCCACGGCATTGGAACCGTAGAGTGCCGACGAAGCTCCCTTGACAATCTCGATGCGCCCAACGTTGTCGAGGTTCAGGCGACTATAGTCCACATTGTCCATGGTCTCGCCGGCCATCCGTTCGCCGTCGACCAGGAAAAGGACGGCATTACCGCCAAAGCCGCTCATGTTGAGCGACGTCTCCTGACTCATGGCCAAGCCGAACTCCAGACCCGGTATCTCCTGCGTCAGCAAGTCCTGGATATTGGTGGCATCGGCTATCTTGATGTCGTGGGGCGTGATAAGACGGGTGACGACAGGTGCATCCTTCAGCGCCTTGGGGGTGTGCGAGGCGGTAATGACGACAGGCTCCAGTTCCACGGAGTCGCGTATGGACTGCGCAGAGAGCCCCATAGCCGGCACAGCCCATGCCATGCCGGCTACAAGGGAATGCTTGATAGGGGCTGCTACCACTTACTTCTTGATTCCAGTGAAGGTTGTTTCCATTGACATCGGCATGTTGCCGTATTTCAAAGAAAAGGTCACAACCATGTTCTTGCCATCAACAAGGATAACCAAGTCAGTAATGGTAAATGCCTTATCACTCCCTTCGGCATTGGTCACACTTCCCGTATAAGAAGCAAGACTTCCGCCGATGGCGTTACCATTCTTCTTCAGGGGAATGTTCTTCACGGGCAGTTCAGGAATGGTCATGTGTCCGCCCATGCCCATTTCAGGAATGGTCATGTCAACGGTTGTTTCCGAGGCTTTGGCAAACGTATAGGTCTTGGTCTCGTTAGACGATTCCTCACCCATCACCATGACGACCTCGTTACCGCTATAGGAGCCTGCCACCTGTGTGGCTACTGCCACCTCAGCCGCATCATCGTCACTACCACATGAACTCACACCGAACACGAAGGCTGCTGCTGCAACCATCATGGTCATTAAACTTTTAATCTTCATCTTTCTTTATTATTTTAATTGTTGTGTTGTATAGTCATACTCCGAGCCGTAGGTGCTGTGAGGAATCGTGAACACGGCTATCATCAGCAGGACGGCGAGACAGATCACCCACTTGTTGTACTTCCACTTCAGCGTGGCCAGGGCGGCAGCGAAGAAGAGGAAGGAAAGGAGGGTCTTGTTGTCGGTCAGGTCGGTGCCATACGGGAATCCTGTCCACCACGGTCCAAAGGCAGCATGCTGAACCAAGGGTCCGAAGATGAATCCGCCTACAAACAGCGTGGCCACCGTAATCTTCAGCCACTTGCGATAATCCATGTGCATCGTCACCATAATTAAGGTATAGACCGCAAAGAGCATAGCGCCAAACATCAGCAGAATATGCGGTATCAGGATATAGGCAGGCACATCGTTGCGGAAACGGATGATTACCGGCTCGTCCTTCAGATAGTCATTGCCGTTGACGGTGATGTAATACTGTAGCTTGCCGGCTACGGGCTGTACGGGCAATGCCGCCTGCCAGACGTTATCTTTCCAGACGAAGTCCACAGTGGTGTAGTCTTCATTCGTAGGATAACGACGGTAGTGCATCTGTGCCTTAACGTCGGATGGCACATCCTTCAGACGAATCACTTCATCCTTCTGCACGCCACTTCTGGGCAGCTTCACCCGATAGTCTTCACCATTGATTTCAATATCTACCTTCTTGGGGTGCGTAGGTCCCGTCATGCGCTGATAGATGCTCAGAAACAAGGTGATGTTAATGGCTACACACCAGTATGCAAATTTTTTCATCTGACGGGAGGAGTTAGGTGAACTTGAAAAACGATGGTCTCCTGGTCTCTCAGCACTTTCACGGGAATGGTAGTGCCGGCCGTCAACTCCGACAGACGCTGCATGTATTCCTGGATATCCTTCACGGGCTTGCCGTCAATCTCCTGGATGATGTCGCCGCTCCTGATACCGGCATTGTGTGCGGGCTTTCCAGCCACCACGATGTCGGCACGCAGGCCGGGAATGGTGCTGGCTCCCATGACATCGGGCATCAGCCCCAGCGTAACCTTGAACTTGGCATGCTTCATGGTCTGCGTACTGGGCACGTTGATATAGTCGGGTGTCTGGGGCTGGGCAGCCAGTCGGGCTACCAGCTTCTGGGTGTACTCCAGCGTCTGCTGCATGCCGTCATAATTCAATGTGGACGGAATGTCGGCCGGGGTGTGATACTCCATGTGGCCACCAGTGGTGAGGAAGAACACAGGGATGTCGGCAGCCACGAACGATGCCTGATCACTCGGGCCGTATCCGTCAGGAATACAGGAGATGTTGACGTGGGTCTGCTCAGCCACCTGTTCTGCCAGAGCCTTGAATCCGCTACTGGTTCCCGTCCCCGACACGCTCAGGGCATGATTGCGCATACGTCCCACCATATCAAGGTTCACCATAGCAACGATACCTTTCTGATTATCAGGCAGATTAATACGTCGGCTATCCTCATGCTTCATCCATTCCAGGAAGAATTTGGAACCCACAAGTCCTTGTTCCTCTGCACCGAAGAATGCGAAGATGATGCTTCTGGGCGAACCCGTCTTCTTAAAATACCTGGCCAGTTCGAGCACAACGGCATCGCCGCTGGCATTATCGTCAGCACCGGGATGTACGCCTAAAGTATCGGGCCGACGCGAGCCAGACCCCTGGCCGCCCATGCCCAAATGGTCATAATGCGAGCCGACAACGATGAATTCATTTCTCAGTTTCCTGTCCGTTCCCGGAAGAACGGCCAAAATGTTATGCGTAGTCCGCTGCTCCTTCTTACCGTATGTGAAGTCATGATAGAAGCCTTTCGCTTTCTTCCCTTTGACAACTGGTTTGAGCTTCAGCTGACGAAGTTTCTGGGTGATAAATTCAGAGGCAAGGGTATCGCCGGCTGTGCCAGGGTAGCGGCCACCCAGTTCCTGCGAAGCCAGATATTCCACCGCTTGTCTCATATCATCTTGCCTTTGGGCATGAATCTGCAGAGTCAGCGCAAAGGCCAGAGATAATAAATAGTATTGATGCTTCATTGACTGTTCATGATTTGATTTCGGGTGCAAAGGTACACCAAATCCCCTACCCCCGCAATCCACATTTATGGGGATTGTGAAAAGTGTTGTTCAGCGCAGCCCCCAAAAGGAGTCGTTCAGTGCAGCCAAATAAAAAAGAGGCTACCTCCCGGCAGCCTCAATATAGAAAGGATCAAATATAGGTATTAGAGACTAAGGCTCTTCTTAATGGCCTCTACCTTCTCAAGGGCAGTCTTGGTGCAACGCTCGTAGCAGTCAGCACACTTGAAGCTGGCGTCCTTGATTTCGCAGTAGAACTTAATCTTAGGCTCGGTACCCGACGGACGAACGCTAATCTTGGTGCCGTCGCCACAGAACCACTGCAACACGTTGGCGGTAGTAGGCATGTTGATTTTATCTACCGTGCCGTCGGCATGCTTGGCCTCCAGCGTCTGGTAGTCCTTCCAGAGCACGATGGGTTCGCCGCCCAGTTCCTTGGGAGGATTGTTGCGGAAGTCAACCATCATCTGCTTGATTTCGTCGGCACCCGACTTACCGGGCTTCACGACATTGATGGTCACCTCCTTCGAGAATCCGTACTCCTTATAGATATTCATCAGCAGGTCATAGAGCGTCATGCCGTTGTCCTTGGCCCAGGCGGCAATCTCGCAAATCAGACAGATAGACGCAGGGGAGTCCTTATCCCTTACCTTATCGTACGGCAGGAAGCCAAAGCTTTCCTCACCACCACCGATGTATTTCTTCTTGCCCTCATTGACACGAATCTCGTTGGCAATCCACTTGAAGCCCGTGTAGCAATCCATATACTCCACGTTGTTCTTCTTGGCAATCTCGGCAATGACCTCGGTGGTCACGATGGTCTTCACGAGGAACTCGTTGCCCTTCAGCTGGCCGAGCTTCTTCTTGTTGGCGATGATGTACCAAGAGAACATCATGCAAGTTTGATTACCATTGAGGATTTCCCATTCACCCTTGGCATTGCGGCAGACGATAGCCAGACGGTCAGCATCGGGGTCAGAGGCTATCACGAGGTCAGCGTTCAACTTAGTTCCAAGCTTCATACCTAATGTCATGGCCTCGGCATTCTCGGGATTGGGGCTGACGACGGTCGGGAAGTTGCCGTCGATGACCATCTGCTCGGGAACGACGTGGATGTTCTGGAAGCCCCAAGAGCGCAGAGCCATCGGAATGATGACGCGGCCTGTGCCGTGCATGGGAGAATAGACAATGTTGAGGTCTTTCTGGCGCAGGATGACATCCTGGTCAACCATAGCCTCTTTGACAGCCTGGATGTAGTCCCAGTCCATCTCACCGCCAATGGGGATAATCAGTTCCTTGTTGCCCTCGAACTTCACATCACCAATCTTCACCTTGTTCACCTCGTCAATGATACCCTTGTCGTGAGGAGCCAGCACCTGGGCACCATCGTCCCAATAGGCCTTATAGCCGTTGTACTCGCGGGGATTGTGCGAAGCAGTGACGTTGACACCGGCCTGACAGCCCAGCTGACGGATGGCAAACGAAATCTCCGGCGTAGGACGCAGGCTCTCGAACAGATAGACCTTGATGCCGTTTGCCGAGAAGATGTCGGCCACGGTCTCGGCAAACATACGTCCGTTGTTGCGGCAGTCATGGCCAACAACGACAGAGCATTGCTTGCCGGGGAATGCCTTGAGGATGTAGTTGGCAAAGCCCTGTGTAGCCATGCCCACAATATACTTGTTCATGCGGTTGGTACCGGCACCCATGATACCGCGCAAGCCACCCGTACCGAACTCCAGGTTCTGATAGAAGGCATCTATCAAGTCCGTCTTGTCGGGATTGTCCAACATAGCCTGGACTTCCTTACGCGTCTCCTCGTCAAAGGCCGGAGAGAGCCATTCCTTTGCCAATGTCTCGCATTGTGCAATAAGCTGAGCGTTATTTTCCATAATCAATCAAATAGTTTTAGATTTGAATTAATAATACGCAAAGATACTGATTCTTTTTCAAAATCAGTATCTCTCTGGTATAATTTTTAATTTTTTTAATTATTTCATTTTCCTCAGCACCTTGTCAACCTCCTCAAACTGTTTTCCCATGTTCAGATGAAGATATATACGATATAGTGCCGGTGCCCAGCGCTGGATCCTGTCAGGAGCTAATTTCCGGTAGGCTTCCATATAAGGACGAGCCTGTGTGTAAAGCTTCGTGAGCTCAGCCCTGTACTTACGCGGTTCCTTCAGTTGCTCCAGTTCCAGCGCTTTGTTCAGATGGACGGTGGCAATCATGTAATACGGTTCGGGCAAGGTATCATTTAGGGCTATCAGCCGTTCGCTGGTATCTACGCATTCGTCGTAACGCTCCAGGCTAAGAAGCGCCAACGACTTTCCCAGCAGGAAAATCTGGTTCTGACCATTTACCGCCAGTCCCCGGTCGGCCAGTTGAAGCACACAATCGGAACGTCCTGCTGCAGTATAGTAGTCTGCCAGCCGCGGAAAGAAATAAGGATGCTCCGGATTGGCATCGAAACCAACCCGCAACGTATTCACATAGGCGGTGTCGTTATGTAGGCGGAGATAGGCCTGACTGACATACTGCAGCGTGTATTCGCGCCGGCTGCTGTCACGAAGGGCGAGCTGGTGGTAGCGGAGCACAGAGTCAGCATGCTCAAGACGGAAAGCACAGTAGGTTGCCCAGTAGGCAGCCGACGACATCAGCGTATCGCTCTGCTCATAATTGTAACCCGTAAACAGCGGCTGGCGGGCAGCATCGATATAGGCGGAGAAGAAACCGAAGGCTTCGTCATAACGGCTCTTTCGCACTTGATAGGCACCACCGAAATAAAGGTTACGGCGCACCTTATTTAAATAGGCAGCATGGCGCTCACGATAATCTGGACGTACACGTCCTTTCTTGTCAGGACGTGCGTCGAGCGAGTCCAGCGTCTCGGCCACCCGGAACATCCTGTGTACCAGACCGAAGAACTGCGCCGTATCGTACTGCTGTTTCAGATACAGTTTCTCATTGGCAGCCTCGTACTGCATGCATACCGACTCGTACCAAATGTCGTATATCTTCTTATTCTGTCTGTTAACAGAGTCCTTGGCCAGTAACGTCGTCATCAGACGTTCAGCCTTGTCGAAGTCCTTGCCGCTCTTGAGATAGGTGCGAGCCTGAGCAATCTCCTTCTTCTGAGCCATGACAGACATCGTCAGAAACAGACAACAGACGAATAAACAAATTCTTTTGATGGTCATTCTTCTCTTCCGTTATACATGAAAACGGCTGCAAAGGTACGAAAAAGTTTTTAAAAAGATTAACGGGAACGTTTCTTTTTCAAATCCAAAACAGAATGAGGGTAACAACAACCACCATCATCACCTCGACCCGGCGGTTCACACGGACGGCTTTTTCCATGTCTTCGGTTGTCAGTGGCCGGTCGTTTGTACCGATAAAAGGCTTCTCTATCAATTCACCGAAATACGTATGGGGACCGCCAAAGCGGCAATTCAGTATGCAAGCCAAAGCAGCCTCCGGATAGCCGCTATTGGGACTGGCATGTTCACGTCCGTACCATGTGACAAAGTTGAGTTGTCTGAATTTGCCCCCCACCAGCAACATCAGCAGGGCCGTCATGCGTGCCGGCAGATAGTTGGCGACGTCATCGATATGAGCCGCCCAACACCCGAAGGCACGATAGCGCTCGGTACGATAGCCTATCATGGAGTCGAGCGTGTTCACCATCTTATAGGCCATCATGCCCGGAACACCCAGAATGAGAAACCAGAACAGCGGAGCCACCACGCCGTCGCTGAGGTTCTCGGCGAGCGTCTCCAAGGCAGCCGTACGCACCTCCTGAGCAGACAGTTCCGAGGTATCGCGGCCCACGATGCGGGCTACCTGCCGACGACCATTCTCCAGAGAGCGGTCGACAGCATGGAAGACTTCACGGACCTCCCGCACGAGCGTTGTCCCAGCCAGCCCAAAGAATACGAAGACAGCCTTGACGGCCATGCCGACATAGACATTCTGTGCGTCTATCCACCTGAGCGGAAAATAGAAAAGGACAAAGACAGCCGCGATGAGGACGACGGCCATCAAGGCACCCTTGAAGCGGCGGCAGCACCCACAATTAAGGGCACGCTCACCCAGGTCAATCACCTTACCGAACAGGACCACAGGATGCGGACACTTGGGAGGGTCGCCCCACAGACGGTCCATCAGATATCCAACGATTAATACGATAATTGCTTTCATCTTGATAACGACATTGAGAAACAGCATGAGACAACCAGATATACGGTCAGTTCCGTCAATAGGAAAATGGCTCCGCAGCAGTCACCCGTATAGCCACGAAGACGATGCCAGATAAACCGATACAGGAAATACATCATCAGGCAAGGGATAAAGACTGCCAGTTGCCAGTCGACACGCTCCCCCATCCACCAGAGATATAACGCCAGGGGCAGCAAACCCTGAACGGCCAGACTGATACCCGCACCCCAGGAGAACTTGCGATAGACGACATGACTCTTGGCCGTCTCAGCGGTACGGGCATAAGGCATCATCTGGATGACCTGAGCACTAATCATCTTGGCATACGGGTCGGCCATGAGGATGGTCAAAGCGGCATCGACAGGCTGCATGGACAAGAGCGTAGTGAACAAAAGGGCCAGGTAGAGGATGAGTGCCAGCACGCCGTATGTACCGATATGCGAATCCTTCATGATATCGAGGACACGCTGACGGTTGCTGCCGCCACCTCCGAAGCCATCGAAGAAGTCGGCTAAACCGTCTTCGTGAAGGCCTCCCGTCAGCAAGAGCCTGCTGATGACGGCCAACAGGACGGCTATGGTGTAGGGGAACAGCAGCGAGGAGGCATAGAGGACACTCGCCATGACAGCTGCTGTCAGCCAGCCTGTCAGCGGCCAAAACTCAACGACAGCCTTGAAGGCATCCTGATGCGGCTGGTGCCAACGCCACAGGGGCAACCGCGTAAAAAACATCAGGGATGCCCAGAGACGGTCGTACCACTTAGAAGTATTTAGTAATATTTGCATTCTCAAAGTTATTCATCTCGTTCATCATTCTTACGGCAGAGTCTACGATGGGGAAGGCGCATAATGCACCCGTCCCCTCGCCAAGACGAAGCCCCAGGTTCAGCAGAGGTTCTGCACCTATGGCCTCCAACATACGATGATGGCCTTTTTCATCGCCGGAATGGGTGAATATCATGTAGTCGTATGCCGCAGGATACAGCCGGCAGGCTGCCAAGGCGCACGCTGTCATGATAAAACCATCAACCAGAATCACCTTGCGCAGTTCTGCCGCCCGCAGCATGGCGCCAATGGCAGCAACCATTTCATAGCCGCCAAAATAGCGAACGACGGTTTCTGTATCGGGATGGGGATTGTTCTGACGGAAACGACTCACAGACTCCGACAATACTTCATATTTGTGCTGCAAACCTGCTGCAGCCAGCCCTGCACCGGCACCAATACACTCGGCAAGCGGTATATCGCAGAAGAGGCTCATCCAGATGCTCGACGGAGAGGTATTGGCGATACCCATCTCACCTACACACAAAACCTTGCAGCCTTCGGCATCAGCCCTTTCCGCGAGCGCAACACCGACATCAACAGCTCGATGGTATTCGTCAACGGTCATAGCCGACTCATAACGGAAATTACGGGTACCTCGGGCTATCTTGTACTGCAGGACAGTAGGGTATGCAGACAGGTCGTAGTCTACACCGACATCCACCAGGAACAACTTAAAACCATGTTGCCGGCAAAACATGTTCACGCCGCCTCCGCCACGGGTGAAGTTGACCATCTGCTGCCAGGTGACTTCACGTGGTGAGACGCTGACGCCCTCACGCTCTATGCCGTGGTCGCCACCCAGAAGAAGATGACAGGGATGAGCCAGAGAAGGAGCCAGCGTCTGTTGTATCAGGCATATTTGCATGGCCAACGACTCCAACCGCCCCAACGAGCCCTTTGGTTTATTCAGATTGTCAATCTTCCACTGGATGTCAGGTCTCAATCGTTGAGAAGGAGCATCTATATAAAATGTTCGCATGTTATTTCTTTATTGTTACAGGTATGCCACAGACCATCATGATAACCTCATCGGCCCGTTGGGCAACATATTGGTTCATCCAACCTTGCAAATCAGTAAACTGGCGTTGGACGGCATTCTCGCTGACACCACCCCACCCAATCTCGTTGGTCACGAAAATCAGCGTGGCGTCTTGTGCTGTCAGCCGGTCAAACTCAGCTTTCAGCTTGTCAAGGGCACGATTCACGTCTTGTTCCTCAAAGAAGAAATTGGTACACCATAGCGTTACACAGTCTACCACCACCACGCGCCCCGTCAGATCGTGGCGACTAAGCATCTTTTCTTCTTCAATATTCGTCCATTCCGGTCCGCGACGCTGTTGGTGACGGGCAATACGCTGGCGAAACTCCTCGTCCCAGATTCGCGCAGTAGCCATATAGACGGGATGACTGCTCAGCGACAAGGCCAGCTGCTCCGCATACTGGCTCTTGCCCGAACGCTGGCCACCAGTGACAAGAATGGTTTTCTTCATGCTGTTTCCATGGTATGTATATCAGTATCTTTCAATATCTGCACGATTCGGTCGGCCGTTCTTCCGTCCCAGCGGTCGGGCAGGCCGCCATGCCTCCAGTCGCCGGCAAGCAGAGCTGTCAGGGACTGACGCAACCTTTCTGCATCTTCACCCACAAGAACATTAGTGCCTTGTTTCACCGTTTCTATATGCTCGGTATAGCTGTTCAGGGTGATGCAAGGCACATGATTGAAAGTGGCTTCTTCGGCTACGTTGCCGGAATCGGTGATGATACCCATGGCATGAGCGGTCAGATAGCCGAACTCCAGATAGGACAAGGAGGATATAACACGGAACGGCGTCGACTTGGCGGCCATGTCGTATGCCCGGCCACGCAATGGTGCAATCACGGGGATATCGCCCGACGTCTCACTGATGACATCGAACAAACGCTGCAAATGGTCGGCATCAGCCAGCAATGCCTTGCGATTTACCGTCAGGACAAGATAGTTGCCGTCTTCCAAACCATCCAGACAGGCAGGACGCTGCCATCGGTCCTGATTGAAACGTAAGGAGTCCATCAGGATATTGCCCACCATGTATATCTTGTGCATCTCAGCACCCTCCCGGGTTACGATACTGTTAGAACCAGCACCAGCGGTAAACAGCAAATCACTTAAGCCGTCAATTACCAACCTATTGATTTCCTTCGGCATACGAATGTCGAAAGAGCGAGTGCCGGCAACGAGATGCGCCAAGCGCAGTCCCCGTTTTTTGGAGACGATGGCTGCTGCCATCGTGGATGCCAGGTCGTCAACAACGATAACAGTATCCGTAGGATGAGCATTCAGATAAGACTCGAATTCAGACATCACCCTACCCGTCAATTCATTCAGGTTCTCGCAAGATACGCCTAAGAACGCATCAGGCCGGGGAATCTGAAGGTCAGAAAATAATGACGCCTCAAGCGTAGGGTCGTCGGCAGCACCTGCATAGATCAACTGGTAACTGACGCCTTCCGTACGACGGATAGCACGGATAAGAGGAGCTACCTTGATGAAATTAGGTCGCGCTCCGACAAATATACATACCTTCTGTTCCATAGCTGCAAAGGTACAAAGAAAGTAAGTAATAACAAAGATTTTTCCATTTTATTTTGTAGACAGAATAATTTGAACTACCTTTGCATCATGCAAAGTAAAGTACTACTCATCTACACCGGCGGGACTATCGGCATGAACCGTAATCCGTACACAGGAGCCCTGGAGCCGTTCGACTTCGAGCATCTGGTCAATAACGTGCCGGAACTGAAGCAGTTTGACACAGAGATAGACTCCTACCAGTTCAATCCGCCCATCGACTCCAGCGACATGTCACCCAGAATGTGGACCGACTTGTCGCATGTGATAGCCGACCGCTACGACCAGTACGACGGCTTCGTGGTGCTGCACGGAACAGACACGATGGCATTTACCGCGTCGGCGTTGAGCTATATGCTGGAAAACCTGACGAAGCCCATCATCTTTACGGGTTCACAATTGCCCATCGGACAGTTGCGCACGGACGGGAAAGAGAACCTGATTACATCCATAGAAATCGCAGCTTCAAAGGATGCAGACGGTCATGCGCTTGTGCCGGAAGTAGGCATTTATTTCAACTCCCGCCTGCTGCGTGGCAACAGGACCACCAAGCAGAGTGCGGAGGAATTCAATGCCTTTGAATCATTTAACTATCCTCACCTGGTCGACGCGGGAGTCAACATCGTCTATCACAAAGAGCGGATGCTCATGCCCCAGTGGGATGTTCCCATGAAGCCTCACTTCCGACTCGATAACAACGTCATCATCTTTTCTCTGTTTCCGGGAATTCGCGAGGACTTGATTCGCCACATCATCCACACCCCCAACCTGAAGGCCATCGTAATGAGGACGTTCGGCAGTGGCAATGCACCGCAAAGTACATGGCTGCTGAAAGCACTCAAAGAAGGAACGAGCAACGGGAAAGTCATCGTCAACATCAGCCAGTGTATGCAGGGAAAAGTGGAAATGGACCGTTACGGCACTGGTTTCCATTTGAAAGAGGCCGGTGTGGTGAGCGGCTATGACTCAACGGTAGAGAATGCCGTCACCAAACTGATGTTCCTGCAGGCGCTTTATGACGATCCGGAACAGGTGCGTTACTATATGAACCAGAGCATCAGGGGTGAAATCACACGTTGAAGAGTAAGCATGAGACTCTCACGACTGTAACCATAAGAAAAGCCTGAGCATTGTCGTGCTCAGGCTTTTTCTTTGTTGTCCGAACGGCTTAGTTGTTCACCGAGCCCCCCACAATGTCGAGCAACTCGCTGGTAATGGCCTGCTGACGCGACTTGTTGTACTGCAGGTTCAACTGGCGCAACAGTTCGTCGGCATTATCGGTAGCCGTCTGCATGGCAACCATACGGGCGGCATGCTCAGAGGCAACGCTATCCAGCAAGGCGGTATAGAGCATCAGGTGAGCCATCTTCGGCATCAGCTGCGAGAGCACGGTGTTCATGTCGGGCTCAACGATGAAATTATCATTCAACGGCTGCACCTCCTCGCCCTGGGCGTTCACCACCTTCTTGCGGCGACGCTTCAGATAGTCCTGAGCCTTCTTCGTCGCAATAGTCGTGGTAAGGTCACGCTCATGGTCCCGTTCCAGTTCGCTTTCAAGGTCGATGGGCAGGAACTGCTTGTTGGTCAGCACCTGCGAACCTGCGCTCTTGAAGTGATGATAGATGAGTTCCACACGGTCAACCTCGCCCTTGGCAAACTTCTCGCCTAACTCCATCGCAATTTCGATACATTGGTGAACTTGGGGATGGTCGACCAATGAAGCATAGTCGCCAAAGCAGGTATAGCCCAGTTTGCGGGCCTTCTCGGCAACCTTACGACCGATGGGATAAACCTCGACACTCCCCTGCCCCAACTCTTCCGTATAGGTATCCACCGTCCGCTGCATCAGCTTGATGATGTTGGCATTGAAACCGCCACAGAGCGATGAATTGCTGCTGAACACCACCAAGGCAACACGCTTGACAGGACGTTCCTGATCGTAGATAGTCTGAGCCTCGGCCTCGGCCGCCAAGAACGACTTGAGGATGTGCTCCAGCATGGTCTCGTAAGGCAACATATTCTGAATGGCCACCTGAGCATGATGCAGCTTCGACGAAGCCACCATCTTCATAGCACTCGTAATCTTGCGTGTCGAGTTGACTGAAGCAATACGTCCTTTAATCTCTTTTAATGACGGCATAGGCTATCATGCTTTATAGGTTCCGGCGATATCGGCCATCACAGCCTCAATCTTCTGAGTGGTAGCATCGTCAATCTTACCAGCGGCCAATGTCTCGATGACCTCAGGAGCCGATGAACGCAGCTTGTCAAGGAACTGATTCTGACACTCGCGTACCTTATCGATGGGCACCTCACGCATCAAACCGTGTACACCACAGTATAGGATAGCCACCTGTTCACCTACAGGCATGGGGCTGTACTGTGGCTGAATCAACAGCTGGTTGTTCTTACGTCCACGGTCCAGCGTCATGGCTGTCACAGCATCCATATCGCTTGAGAACTTAGAGAAAGCCTCGAGCTCACGATACTGTGCCTGGTCAATCTTCAAGGTACCTGCCACCTTCTTCATAGACTTAATCTGTGCCGAACCACCCACACGGGATACTGAGATACCAACGTTGATGGCAGGACGGAAGCCCTGATTGAAGAGGTCTGACTCCAAGAATATCTGACCATCTGTAATAGAAATCACATTCGTGGGAATGTATGCCGATACGTCGCCAGCCTGCGTCTCGATGATAGGCAGAGCGGTCAGCGAGCCGCCACCCTTGACATGCCCCTTCATACAAGCCGGCAGGTCGTTCATCTGCTCGGCCACCTCCTGCTGTTCGTTAATCTTGGCAGCACGCTCCAAAAGACGAGAGTGCAGATAGAACACGTCACCAGGATAAGCCTCACGTCCGGAAGGACGGCGCAGAATCAGCGATACCTCACGGTAGGCTACAGCCTGCTTCGACAGGTCGTCGTAAACGACCAATGCGGGGAAGCCGCGGTCACGGAAATACTCACCGATGGCAGCACCGGCAAATGGTGCATAGTACTGCATGGCTGCGGGGTCGGCAGCGGTAGCAGCCACCACGATGGTATAAGGCATGGCACCGTGCTCCTTCAGTGTCTGAACGAGGGTAGCAACAGTACTGGCCTTCTGACCAATAGCTACATAGATACAATAGACAGGCTTGCCAGCCTCATAGAAACTCTTCTGGTTGATGATGGTGTCGACAGCAATGGCGGTCTTACCCGTCTGACGGTCACCGATAATCAACTCGCGCTGACCACGACCAATAGGAATCATCGAGTCGACAGCCTTCAGACCCGTTTGAAGGGGTTCCTTCACAGGCTGACGATAGATAACACCAGGGGCCTTACGGTCAAGCGGCATTTCGAAAGCATCCTTCAGGTCAATCTCGCCCATACCGTCGACAGCCTGTCCCAGTGGGTTAATGACACGACCCAGCATATTGTCGTTGACGCGGATAGAGGCAATGCGCTTGGTACGCTTTACCACCATACCCTCCTTGATGCCTGATGTGGTACCTAAGAGCACACAACCGACGTTGTCTTCCTCCAGGTTCATCACGATAGCCATCGTGCCATTCTCGAATTCGAGCAACTCGTTGGCTTCGGCATTGCGGAGTCCGTAGATACGAGCCACACCATCGCTGACGGTCAGAACAGTACCAACCTCGTCAAACTGTTCGGCATTCTGAATGCCTTTCAGCTGTTCGAGCAGCACCTGGGATACTTCGCTTGGTTTAATTTTATCTGACATTGTTTATTTACTTTTTTAGGGTGTTAAGAATGTTGTTGAGTTTCGACTTGACACTGGCATCCATACGGAAGGTGTCGTACTCGAGGATGAAGCCGCCGATGATGTCGGGGTTCACCTCCGTCTCAAACTC
>ERZ842401.2557-NODE-2557-length-24228-cov-4.233401_pt1 | contig 24228 bp, 23 predicted proteins | sample MGYA00521270_ERZ842401 | MGnify/ENA primary metagenome ERZ842401 (study PRJEB31892, sample SAMEA3878208) | bioreactor metagenome | biome: Moose rumen | place: Sweden | collected 2011-10 | study: EMG produced TPA metagenomics assembly of the PRJEB12797 data set... | reverse complement strand
TGCCCGCCGATGCGCTCGACGCGATACAGTCCGTTCATGTTGATAAAGGCATCTTCGCTGAAAATAATCCCGCTTTCATCGTCGATTGCAACCGATTGAATGAAATACAGATCGTCATTCTCATAGCGTATATCATAGAATTCGTTTGAAAGCGTTTCCGGCAGGGGAAGATGCGCAACGATTGTATCATCGGATCCGATCAAGTCGACCGCCTTGACCTTTGACGATTCCTTATCGACGCGGATGCTTTCAAACGAATACGATTGAATTTCCTTTGAAAACCGGACGATTTCGTTATCGAAATCGTTGTCAATCCGTGAAGAAGAACACCCGATCATAAATAGAAGTGTAAACAGAATCAGTATTCTTTTCATATTAACTCCATCTTATAGGAGATATCATCGGTCATATTCCTGCGAGAGATCGACGACCGAGCTGAAGCTGTTCCAATGGCCGGGATCCTTGTCCTTTTCGAATACAAGAATATCGCCGACTTCGCAGTCCAATGCTTTGCAGATCGCATCTAGGGTGGAGAAGCGGATCGCCTTTGCTTTGTTGTTTTTCAGGATCGACAGATTCGCAAGCGTGATGCCGACCTTTTCGGAAAGCGTGTTCAGCGACATCTTGCGCTTTGCCATCATAACGTCTAAATTAACCATAATAGCCATTTCGCACCCTCCTCATATGGTGTAGTCGTTCTCGGACTTGATCTCGACTGCTTTCTCAAAAACGTTTTTGAGAACTCTCATGACCAGCCCCAGAAACATTGCGAAAAATGCCGCAAACAAAAACTCAAACCGCCACAGGCTGAAAACTATAAAGGTTATCCCCACGAACACGCAGCACCATGATATTATCCTGAGACTGAGTGTGTTCTGCTCCGTAAACACCTCATCACGGCTGATGTTTGCAAGCAGCCTGTTGAGTGCCCACACCGCACCAAAGGCAAAGGCATCGCAGATGTATATCATCACCGTCACAGGGATCTTCACATTGCCCTTGATGATACCCCTGCCCACCGATATGACGCTGAACCATTCGGCAATGATGGGCGCTGTAAAAACTATCACCACCAGCAGAAAGAAAAGCCCCACCACCAGCAGCCTTGAAAGCTTCAGCGACTTCATCTCGGACCAGCCTGTTATTTCGTTTATCATACTATCGACCACCTTTTAGAAGTTAGAGGTAAGATGTAAGAGGTAAGAATTTGTGCTCCTGCATCGCCTTATGTTGGTTTTGATGTAAGGTATCCGTTTTGTCGTCTCTTTTCTTTTTCTCTTTATCTGTAATGAATTATAGCACACTCAAAACCGTTTGTCAATACTTTTTTATCGAAAAACAATAAATTATTTTTGAAAATCGAAAAATCCATATCGTTTTTCGTTTCAAGCTCTTACATTATATAAATATATAGCTGTCAGGCTGTATCATTGTGAAAACTGCACAAATTTTGTGGGATAATTTCTACTGTCAGCTTGCCTTAATTTGTAGGACAAATCAGGAAATATGTGTTATAATTATAATGACCGAGGTTTGAGGGGGCTCACCCCTTACAGCCTGTATCTTACAACTAAACAGGAGGTTAAGTTATTATGGCAGAAAACAGATTTGTAGGCGATTATCCCGTTATCGGTATTCGCCCCACTATTGACGGCAGAAGAGGTGCTCTGGGAGTAAGAGAGTCTCTTGAAGATCAGACCATGAACATGGCAAAGTCAGCTGCAAAGCTTTTTGAGGACAACCTCAGATATTCAAACGGCGAGCCTGTTAAGGTGGTCATTGCAGATACCACCATCGGCAGAGTTGCCGAGGCTGCTGCCTGCGAGGCTAAGTTTAAAAAAGCAGGGGTAGATATCACTCTTACAGTTACCCCCTGCTGGTGCTACGGCGCTGAGACTATGGATATGGACAAGAATACCATCAAGGCTGTCTGGGGCTTTAACGGTACCGAGAGACCGGGTGCGGTCTATCTTGCATCTGTTCTGGCAACTCACGCTCAGAAGGGTCTGCCTGCATTCGGTATTTACGGCCACGATGTAAAGGAAGCTGACGATACTGAGATACCCGAGGACGTTAAGGAAAAGCTGCTGCGCTTCGGCAGGGCTGCTGTGGCTGCGGCTACCATGAGGGGTAAGTCATATCTGCAGATCGGCTCTATCTGCATGGGCATCGGCGGCTCGATAATCGACCCTGCGTTTATTGAGGAATACCTGGGCATGAGAGTTGAGTCTGTTGACGAGGTCGAGATAATCAGGCGAATGACCGAGGAGATATACGACAAGGAGGAGTTTGAAAAGGCTCTTGCATGGACAAAGGCAAACTGCAAGGAGGGCTTTGACAAGAACCCCGACTTTTTGCAGAAAACCCCCGAGGAAAAGGAAAAGGACTGGGAGTTTGTTGTTAAGATGATGTGCATTATCAAGGACCTTATGAACGGCAACGATAAGCTCCCTAAGGGCAGAGAGGAAGAGATGGTGGGTCACAACGCCATCGCAGCAGGCTTCCAGGGTCAGAGACAGTGGACTGACTTCTATCCCAATGCAGATTTCCCCGAGGCGCTGCTCAATACCACCTTTGACTGGAACGGCGCAAGAGAGCCATACATTCTCGCTACCGAGAATGACGTGCTCAACGGTCTGGGCATGATGTTCATGAAGCTGCTCACAGGCAGAGCACAGATATTTGCCGATGTAAGGACCTACTGGAGCCCCGAAGCTCTTAAAAAGGCAGCAGGCTATGATCTGGAGGGTCACGCAAAGGAAGCAGGCGGATTTTTGCACCTTATCAATTCGGGCGCTGCCTGCCTTGACGCCAGCGGACAGGCTAAGGACGAAAACGGCGAGCCTGTTATGAAGCAGTGGTGGGACGTTACAGCCGAGGACCAGAAGGCTATACTTGACGCTACCACATGGAACTATGCAGACTGCGGATATTTCAGGGGCGGCGGATTTTCTTCAAGATACGTTACAGATGCTGAGATGCCTGTTACAATGATAAGGCTCAATCTTGTAAAGGGACTGGGACCAATGCTGCAGATAGCAGAGGGCTGGACCGTTAAGCTCCCCGAAGATGTAAACGACATTCTCTGGAAGAGAACAGACTACACATGGCCCTGCACCTGGTTCACACCAAGAGTTACCGAGGCTGCACCCTTCAAGACAGCTTATGATGTTATGAACAACTGGGGCGCTAACCACGGCGCTATCAGCTACGGTCATATCGGCGCAGACCTTATCACCCTGGCATCTATCCTGAGGATACCTGTTGCTATGCACAATGTTCCTGAGGAGAAGATATTCAGACCTGCCGCATGGAACGCATTCGGCATGGACAAGGAGGGCGCTGATTTCAGAGCCTGCGCTAACTATGGTCCTATGTATAAGGGAATGAGATAAGAAAATTATAAGCAGGGGGGCTTTGCGGTGATAAAGCATTTGCAGCTGCTTGAAATGTTTCTTTCAGAGCAGTACGATGTGGAAAAGGCAAGGGTCGAGATGAAGCATATTTATGTGAGATTTCTGATAATTGCCGAGATAACTGTCATGCTGAGCGTTACCCCTGTGGCTTTTATTGCAAGCACAGGCACGCTGATGTGGCTTGTGCTTGCAAGTATACATCTGGTGCCCAGGTGGAGAGAGTGCGGATTTAAGGTGAGAAGCTATTTTCTGCCCCTGCTGCCCATGTTTTTGGTGACGGGTATAACTCTGCCTTTCTGGGGCAGAGCTATCGGGAAAATGTGGGAAAATTTCTTTATACTGGGCAAAAGACCGCTGATGCTGATATTCCCCTTTGTGATGCTCTTGGTGACCTATGGGCTGCATAATAATGAGGAGTATAACACACCAAGGATAACCGCAGGGAAGTATATCTGCGGCGGTATAACCGCAGTGTACTTTCTCCTCTTTGCGGTAAATAACCCGTTAAGAGATATGATAATACTAAAACTGCTGTAACGGCACCTAAGGAAGTGATACAATGTCTAAAAAGGTACTCGCCATTGATTTCGGGGCTTCGTCGGGCAGAGCCATTGTGGGAAGCTTTGAAAATGACAAGATAACCCTTGAAGAGATACACCGCTTTTCAAACGACCCTGTTATGCTCAGCGGCACTATGTACTGGGACTTTCTCAGGCTTTTCCATGAGGTCAAGCAGAGCCTTGTAAAAGCTAAGTCCTGCGGTAAGATAGACAGCATGGGCATTGATACCTGGGGAGTGGATTTCGGGCTTATCGACAAAAACGGCAGGCTGCTTGAAAACCCCGTACACTACCGTGACGCACGCACCAAGGGTATGCTTGATAAGGCTTTTGAGCTGGTGCCGAGGGACTCGTTTTATGCAGTCACAGGCAACCAGTTTATGGAGATAAACACAGCCTTCCAGCTAATGGCGCTGGCTGAAAAAAGACCTGAGCTTTTAGAGCGTGCCGACAAGCTGCTGATGATGCCTAACCTGTTCACTTTTTTCCTGACAGGGGAAAAGGTCACTGAGCAGTCTATAGCTTCAACCACGCAGCTTTATGACCAGGCAGGCAGCTGCTGGGCTTATAAGCTGGCTGACAGGCTTGGCATAAAGCAGAGCCTGTTTACAAACATCGTACCCTCGGGCGTTAAGATAGCCCCCCTGACCCACGAGATAACAGAGGAGCTGGATATTCCCGATATGGACGTTATCGCAGTCTGCGGACACGATACCCAGGCGGCAATGGCTGCCGTGCCTGCTGAGGAGAAGGACTTTGCCTTTTTGAGCTGCGGCACATGGAGCTTGCTCGGAACAGAGCTGGACGAGCCTATACTTGATGAAAACTCGCTGAGACTTAATGTCACCAACGAGGTGGGCTACGGCGGTAAGACATCGTTCCTTAAAAACATAATCGGGCTCTGGCTGATACAGGAGAGCCGCAGGCAGTGGCAGCGTGAGGGCAAGGAGTATTCATTTGCTGACCTTGAAAAAATGGCAAGAGAAGCCCAGCCCTTCAAATGCTTTATCGACCCCGATGACGAAAGCTTTGTGCCCTCGGGCAATATCCCCGACAGGATAAGAAAATACTGCATAAGAACAAACCAGCCTGTTCCCGAAACGGACGGCGAGGTAATGAGATGTATCTACGAGAGCTTAGCGCTCAAATACCGCACGGCTATCAGCGAGCTTGAAGCCTGCACAGGCAAAAAGTACGATACGCTCTACATGATAGGCGGCGGCACTAAGGATAAATTCCTGTCACAGCTGACAGCCTGCGCCTGCAAGATAAAAGTATCCGGCGGACCTGTTGAAGCAACGGCACTTGGCAACATCGCCGTTCAGCTGATGGCAAGCGGAGATATCCCCGATATAGAAGCTGCCAGAAGAGTGATACGAAATTCCGAGGAGATAACCATTTTCAAGGGCGACAGCCCGATGCAGTGGGATAAAGCCTATTCTGATTATGAAAACATTATCCATAATTAACAATTAATGGTGTTCGCTCCGCTCACGATTATGCCCTGCTAGTCGCTAGATATTTAGAGAACTAGGGGCTAGATATTAGCTGTATAACTTTGATAGATTATTAAAGTTAAAATATCTAAGAAAAAACGAGCAATATATGGCTCATAAGAAGCGAGAAACTTACTTATCTAACACAGTTTGTAAAAGGGGACTCTAGCCACTAGCTCTCTGATAATCTAGCGACTAGCAAGGCACAAAACTATTAAGAAAGGAGCATAAATATGCTGAAAAATATACCGCCTATACTTTCGCCGGAGCTTTTGAAAACGCTCTGCGAAATGGGGCATTCGGACAGAATAGTTATTGCAGACGGAAATTTCCCAGCCGAGAGCATGGGGAAAAACGCAAAGGTAATACGCTGTGACGGTCACGGCGTGCCTGAGCTGCTTGATGCTATACTCACACTTTTCCCTCTGGATACCTACGTTGAAAAGCCTGTGAGCCTTATGCAGGTGATGGAGGGCGACAATGCCGAAACCCCCATCTGGGAGGAATATAAGGCTATAATCAAAAAGCACGATGACAGGGGAGCAGACACTGTGGGCGAGGTGGAGCGTTTTGAGTTCTACGAGCAGGCAAAGACTGCCTATGCCATAATCGCCACTGGGGAGAAGGCTATATATGCGAACATCATGCTTCAAAAGGGAGTAGTCTGAATTGGCAGCTAAAAAGAAACAGCGTTCGGTCATACCGATAATATTTTTGATAGCCATAGTCTTTTCACTCTCGCTCACAGCAATACTCATGCTCACCTTAAAGACCCAGCGTCCGCCGCTCAAAGACCTTGCGGATAAGTATAAGAGCGACAGGTATTTTATAACCTATAACGAGGAAACAGGTCTGCTGATGACCCTGAGCTCGGCTGATAAAAACAACGATTTTAAAGAGTCTATGGAGGTGTTTCTGTCAAGCGTTGCCGCTATTGATGAGGAGCTGGGTATGCCATCGTCGGTGGTGGAGGATATCCGTGACGCTATGGATAAGCAGGAAAATTATAAATCGGGCAATAAAGAGTACGGCGATGTGGTGTTCCACTTCAACTATATGTATGAGCCCTATGAAAAGGTGGAGGGCAATTTTGAAGCCCTGACTGTGGTCTATAAAGACAAATAATTTTTTGGAGGAGTTTTAAATGTACGAGGATATCAAGGACAAAATAGTAGAGGTCTGCCATAAAATGTGGCAGAAGGGCTGGGTGGCAGCCAATGACGGCAACGTAACCGTCAAGGTGGACGAGAACAGATTTTTAGCCACAAGAACAGGCATATCAAAGGCTGAGATAACCAGAGACCATATCGGTCTTATAGATCGGGATTTTAACATTATCGAAAAGCCCACCGAGGACTGGAGACCTTCATCTGAGGTGAAAATGCACATTAAATGCTATAACGACCGCCCCGATGTGGGTGCAGTGGTCCACGCACACCCTCCTGTATCAACAGGCTTTGCCTGCGCACATATACCGCTTGATGATTACTGCATGATAGAAACAGTCATCGCAGTTGGCTCAGTACCGCTGACGCCCTACGGCACACCCTCGACCTTTGAGGTGCCCGAGGCTATCGAGCCTTATCTGCAGGAGCATGACGTTATGCTGCTGACAAACCACGGCGCACTCACAGTGGGCGCAGACCTGACCACAGCCTACTACAGAATGGAAACTCTGGAGCTTCAGGCTCAGATATCACTGGTGGCAAGGCTGCTTGGGGGAGTCAAGGATATCGACCGTGAGAACATCGACCGCCTTATCGGCATGAGAGGACAGTACGGCGTAACAGGCAAGCACCCCGGCTATAAAAAATACAGCGAGGATAAATAACAGTACAAAAAAACGGACGGCAAAACCGTCCGTTTTGTTATATGCATTAAAAGCACAGCTTTATTATCTCTTTCATAACGCTGTTATCGTTGTTTGAGCCTGTGGAAAAATTCGCCGTCTTTTTAACAAGGCTGTGAGAATTTTCCATAGAAAAGCTGTAGTATGAGTTTTCAAGCATTTCAATGTCGTTGAGGTAATCACCGAATGCCATAGTCTCCTCATAATCAACTCCAAGGCGGTTCTGTACATCGTGCAGCGCCGAGCCTTTGGTTATGCCTTTGTTCATAATATCCACCCAGAATTTGCCCGAAAGCTGAACATTGAAGTAGTCACCGTATCTTTCAGCAAGCTTTGGCAGAGCACTGTGTTCAATTCCGCCCTCTTCAAAAACCGCTATCTTGAATATCTCGTCATCAAACTGAGTAAGATCATCAAGCCTTATCTGATTGACGTAGTATGACTTTATCTCAGCCAGATGTTCGGGGTTAACGGCGTTGTGCCATGTGCCGTTTTTGCCGCAGAGAAGTATCGTCAGCCCCAGCCCCTCGCAGTATCTTATGATATTCACCACAGCGTCGTGGGGCAGGGTAGATACCTTGACAGCAGTCCCTCTGTCGTATACGTAAGCGCCGTTGTCGCATATAAAGATCAGGTCGTCGATATAATCGCCAAACTGCTTTTTAAGTGTGCAGAAGCTCCTGCCGCTGGATATGGCGAAGCGTATCTTTCTGCCCCTCAGGTCGTGTATCACCTGAGCGAAATTTTCGGGCAGCTGTTTTTTATCATCTAGCATAGTTCCGTCAAGGTCGGTGGCTATAAGTTTTATCATCAGGCTCGTCCTCTTTCATTACCAATATTTCCCTAAACTGCCGACCGCATAAATAACTTGCTTTTGTAAAAGCTCTGCGATCAGTCCGCTTTCGTAATTATAACACCACATCTGACAAAAATCAATTATTTTTCACCCGTCTTACACAATTTTCATTTAACTGGATATAATTGTTGACTTAATAACATTTTACTTAAATATTTTGCACAATTTGTAAATGGCAGGTTTATAAAAAATTACAGCAAAAGCAGCTCTAAATTACAGAAAAATGTCAGTTTGAGCCAATGTGTGATAGGTTTCTGAAAAATGAAATTATTTGGTTGACAAAATCATAAAATGTGATAAAATTATATTGTCAAATCGAAAGGGAAACCTCGCCATTGTTAAAAGTGACGAAAAATAGCCCCGAAACTTGACATTTTGCATAATTGGTATTAAAATAATCTATGTATCAGATCAGGCAATAAAGGTTTTATTATATAATTATAATAAGGAGCATATTAAATGGGTAAGATCTTAAAAAAGACCCGTGATACGGTGGCAAGCTACTTCAAGGATAATACTATAGTAGTTATATTTGTGGCAGTCTCGGTGATAAATGCCTTTATTTTAAGGGCGTTTACGGTTAAGTTCGTATACAGTCAGGTAAAGCCGCTGATGGCGGACTTTGCGGTAATGCTGATGTTCGGGCTCATATCCTACGCCTTCAAAAAGCCCAGGGGACAGTTTATTTATCTTATGATAGTTAATGTCATATTCACTATCCTCTGCGCAGGCAACTCTATCTATTATACCAACTACAAGTCCTTCATGTCCTTCTCGCTGCTTTCCACAGCGTCACAGCTTGGGGGAGTTATGGACGCTGTTACGCAGAATATCCTAGAGCCCAAGGACCTTATTTTCCTGTGGACAATACCTGTGCTGATAGTTTCCTACATACTTATAAAAAGGCGCACCAGAGATTATCAGTCACAGAGCAAGGAGAAGAAAAAGCGGTTTAAATACGCTATGGGCAGCCTTTGCGTTTCGCTGGTGGTGGCAGGCATTTTCTGCTCGACCCTTACCGCTACCGACTATTCAAGACTCCACAAGCAGTGGAACAGAGAGTATGTGCTGGCGACCTTTGGTATGTATACTTATCAGATGAGCGACCTTGTTTCCTCGGCTTATTCCAAGATCAATATGATGTTCGGCTATGAGGAGAAAAAGGTGGCTTTCACCGAGTTCTACGAGGAAAAGGCTGAGGAAAAGGAGAAGCCCCAGGAGAAGAACAACGAGTATACTGGCATTTTCAAGGATAAAAACGTTATCCTCATACACTGTGAGAGTATGCAGCAGTTCTGCATGGACACATATATCAACGGTGAGGAGCTGACGCCAAACCTCAACAAGCTGGCAAGAGAGGGTCTTTATTTCTCTAATTTCTACGCTCAGGAAAGCGTGGGTACAAGCTCCGACTCTGAGTTCACCATAGCTACCTCACTTATGCCCGCATCAAGCGGCACGGTGGCTATCAATTATTGGGACAGAGATTATAACACCACCCAGAAAATGCTGCAAGATCTGGGCTACTATACCTTCAGTATGCACGGCAACAACGGCTCTTACTGGAACAGACTTCATCTGCACAGCTCGCTGGGCTATGATAAGTTCTATAACTACACCACCGATTTCGATATCGATGAAACTATCGGTCTGGGACTTTCGGATAAGTCGTTTTTCAGGCAGGCTGTGCCTAAGGTGAAGGATATAGACGCTGAGAACGAAAAGTGGTTCGGCGCATTTCTCATGCTCACAAACCACACGCCGTTTACCGATATCGAAAGAGTCAGCGACCTTGACCTGACCTTCAAATATACCAAGTTCGATGAAGAAACGGGGCTTTATGAAGAGATATCAGCTCCCTTTATTGAGGGCAGAAAGCTGGGCTCATACTTCAAATCGGTACATTATGCCGATGAAGCGCTGGGTCAGTTTTTCAGCGACCTTGACGAGCAGGGACTGCTTGATGACACAGTTATAGTTCTCTACGGCGACCACGACGCTAAGATCAAAGAGGTGGAGTATGAATATTACTTCAACTACGACCCCTTTACCGACACGGTGCTCACCGAGGAGGACGAAGGCTATATCCCCGTTGATGATTTCTACTATAATATCAACAGAAAGACTCCCTTTATAATCTGGTCAAAGGGCGGCGAGTATGAGCCTAAGGAGATCACCAAGGTAATGGGTATGTATGATGTTCAGCCCACCCTTGGCAATATGTTCGGCTTTGATAACAAGTATGCGCTGGGCCACGATATTTTCTCCTTTGCCGAGGATGAGGAGAATGTGGTGATATTCCCCAACGGCAACTTTGTTACCAACAAGATATATTACAATAACCAGAAGGACACCTATTTTGACCTTACCGATTATAAAAATGTTGCGGTGAACGTTTCCTGCAATCAGGTGTATAAGGATACCCCTAACCCTGTTTATTCAGACACCGAGCACGGTCTTTTCAAGTTCAGCGAGGACCCCGAGTATTCACAGAGCGCCTGCGAGGAACGCATAAATGACGGTCTGGTGGACGAAGAATACATATCCGACTACGCAAGCTATGCCGAGGAACGCATAGACATATCAAATGCTATAATCTACTACGATATGATAAACAAGACCGAGGACGGATACGGCTTTGAGACCAACAAGGACAAAGACAACAGCGGCGACAGCGCAGCAGATGTGTTCACTCCCCCGGGAAAAGACAACAGGAGAGTTTCTATAGCGGTATAAAAATATGCCTTTCCCACGATAAGCGTCGGGGAAAGGCATTTTTGTATGTTTAGGCACAAACAAAAAAAGACTAGCAGTGCTAGTCTAATTTGTGGAATAAAAAGCCATTGCTTATGCTCTCTCTACCTTGCCTGAACGCAGACATCTTGAGCAAACATAAACGTGACGGGGAGAACCGTTTACGATAGCCTTAACTCTCTTCACATTGGGCTTCCAAGCTCTGTTGGTTCTTCTGTGTGAGTGAGATACCTTGATTCCGAAAGTAACACCCTTTCCGCAAACTTCGCACTTTGCCATGTCAGTGTGCACCTCCTTTACATACTAAAAACTGGTTGTGAACAGAATTATACCCTGTTCAATTCATAATACTTGAATATTATAACATAGTTTTTCTGAAAATGCAAGTCTTTTTTGAAAAAAATATCTTAAACAGGGCATTTTGACAAAAATGACAAAATATCCGTGCTGCCACTTGAAATATTCTTGTAAATGTAGTATAATGTATTATGTATTGTTGTATAGATATGGTGCTTGCCGCCAAAAATCATAGTTAACGGCATATTATTCTTATGAGGACAAAGAAAAGAGGTTTTTTATGACTCAGTATGATGTTCTGACCTACGGAACAAGGCTTATAATACTATTTATGTGCATACCCGTTCACGAGTTCGCCCATGCGTGGGCAGCCACCAAGCTGGGCGATGAGACCCCCGGCTATCAGGGCAGGCTCACTCTCAATCCGCTGGCTCACCTTGACCCTATCGGCTCGATAGGCATTTTGTTTGTGGGCTTTGGCTGGGGCAAGCCTGTGCAGGTAAACCCTTTAAGGTTCAAGTGGTACAGAAAGGGCATGGCGTTAACCGCTGCGGCAGGTCCTATATCAAACCTTATCATGGCGCTGCTGGCTATGATAGTTTATAAGATATTAAATGCAGTTTCTTTGACAAGTGCGTCTGAGGCGCTTATGTGGGGCGTTTTCATACTTTATTATTTTGTGCTGATAAACATAGGTCTGGCAGTTTTCAACCTGCTGCCCATTTATCCTCTGGACGGTCAGAAGATTATATCCTACTTCGCCCCTGCAAAGGTCAACGCTTTTATGGAGCAGTATCAGAACTACATCTCCATTGCATTTCTTATCCTGATATTTACTGATCTGCTTGACAAGCCGCTGGGCTATCTGCAGGACTTTGCCTTTACTCTTATGGATAAGCTGACCTTCTGGGTAGACCCCATAGCAAATGCCATAGCAAAGTGAGAGCGCCTTGTAATGCGAAAGGCTCTTACTTACTAGTTGAAAGGATATGTATAGATGACATCAGCTCAGTTCAAGCTTGATATGTTTGAGGGTCCCTTAGACCTTCTGCTTCATCTGATAAGCAAGCATAAGCTGAATATTTACGATATCGAGATAACCCTGCTGCTGGAGCAGTATCTTGAATACATGGACAGCCTCGACCATGAGGATTATGAGGACGCTGCGGATTTTCTTGAAATGGCAGCAAGGCTCATTTATATAAAAACAGTTTCTCTGCTGCCCCAGGATAACGAGGGCGAGGAGCTTAAAAAGGAGCTTGAGGGCAGGATAATAGAGTATTCCCTCTGCAAGCTGGCAGCCGCAAGGCTTAAAGAGAGTTATGTGGGCGGCGAGGTCTTTGTGAGAGAGCCTGTTAAGCTGCCCGTCAACAAGACATTTACAGGCGAGAAGGACCCCGAGGAGCTGCTGCTTGCCTATCTGGGCATGAACGAAAAGACCAGAAACAGCAAGCCTCTCAGAGCGGATATGTTCCAGCCGATAGTGTCGCAGAAGATAGTTTCGGTGACATCAAAGATAATTTTTATACTTAAAAAGCTGTATACCACAGGCAGCTTTGAAATGGACAGGCTTTATGACGGCATGACCGTTAAAAGCGAGCGTGTCGCCACCTTTCTGGCAGTGCTGGAGCTTACAAAGTCCGGCAGGATATTCCTCAATGAGGATAACAGCATGGTGTATATGAACTCCGCTGCCAAAAAGGGCAGACTGACCTCTGACTTTGACAAGCAGGAGGAAGAAAGCAGAAATAACAGCCAAATTGCTGCCGATAATGATAATGCCGAAAGTCCGCAGGATAGTTCAGTGCATGAAGTTACTGAGGTAACTGACGGCGGCATGGTGTTTTATGAACAGGGGGATAATGAGGATATCCCTCAGACCGATGATGATATGGCTGATATACCGCCCCAGCCCGATGATACCGAAGCAGAGCAGCCTGCCGTCAGCCTTGAAGAGATAGCTGAGCAGGAGACGGAAAAAATCGGACAAAGGCATGAATATCAAAGGGAGAGCGTCACCAGGCATAATACATACAGGGCTGAGAGCGTAAAGCACAGCGAGGTGCTGGCTCTGCAAAGCGACACCCTTGAAGCGCTGGAGCAGATAGCTGTTAAAATTGACAGGCTGCCCGTAACAGCGGCTTATGATGATAAGGGCTTGAGCCTGACGGACAGCGCAGGTTCAGCCGCAGGGGTGGCTCTGCTTGAAAGGGAAGCCCCGACTGAGACCGAGGACAAGCCCGACGAAGCAGTAAATACCCAAGCTGCACCCGATGAAAAAATGCCCGATGAGGGCTTTAAGCCGAATTATTTTGCCGTAAGGTACTACTGGGGCAGCTTTCCCGCACAGGGCAGCTGCTGGAGATACGGCATGAGAAGATACTGACGAAAGGAGAGCCTTCGGGCTGTCTGTATGGAAACTGAGAATTTAGCAGGGATAATAGAAGCGATACTTTTCGCCTCGGGGGAGCCTGTGGAGACCGACAGGCTTTGTGCCGCAGCCGAAGCAGGCATAAGCGAGGTGAAAGCAGCGCTGGAGCTTTTAAAGGAAAAATATGAAAAAACAAGCGGCATAGAGCTTTTGAAGCTTGAAAATTCCTATCAGCTGGCGACCAGGCAGGAGTATGCGCAGTATATCAAAAATGCGCTGGAGATAAAGCGCAGTGCGGCGCTTTCGCCTGCGGCTATGGAGGCGCTGACGGTGGTGGCTTACAACCAGCCCGTAACCAAGGGCTTTGTTGAAAGCGTCAGGGGAGTTGACTCCTCGGGCGTGGTGAACTCGCTGGTGGAAAAAGGGCTGCTGGCAGAAGCAGGCAGGCTCGACCTGCCCGGCAGACCCATAGCCTATGTTACCACTGATAATTTTCTGCGCGCTTTCAGGCTCACAAGCCTTGATGACCTGCCGCCGCTGCCCGAACAGACAGGGCAGATAACTATTGACGAGGTCATGGAAAATGCCGAAAATACATAGGATAGACCAATAATATTTAACGGAAAGGGTGATGACGATGATAGTTTTAAAGATACTGCTTATCATAATAGCAGTCATCGTCATTTTGCTGCATTTTTCCGTTACGGTGTATCTCAGGGGCGGCACCGACGGGAAGTTCGTGTTCAAGGTGAAGTATCTGTTTATCACAATTTATCCCCGTAAGGAGAAGCCGCCGAAAAAAACTAAGGATAAAAAGAAAAAGCAAAAGAAGCCTGATGATGATTTTGAGGAGTTCCCCGACGACATAGAAGCCGAGCTTGAAGACGCCTACAAGCAGCTTGAAGAGTACGAAAAGGCAGAAGCCGAAGCGCTGAAAGCTGCCGAAGCAGAGCAGGCTGAGAGCGAAGCACCGCCGCAGGCAGATAAGAGCAGTCAGGAGGATACCGAAGTCAGGGATAACGGCGAGGAGGAAAAGCCCAGAACAAAGGCGGAGCTCAAACAAGAGAAAAAGGCTGAAAAAGCCAGAAGGAAAGAAGAAAAGGCTCAGAAAAAGCAGGAAAAGGCACAGCAGAAGCTGGATAAAAAGCTGGAAAAGCAAAACTCCCCAAGCAAGGCGGACCAGTTAAAGGAAAAGTATAACGACCTGAAAGCTAAGTATGAGTTTATAAAGCCCTATATACCTATCGGCTGGAAGTATTTTAAAAAGCTTTTAAAGACCATAAGGTTTGAGGGCGTGATGATAAATATCGACACAGGCAAGGAGGACGCCTACGACAGCGCCATGTTCTACGGCAAGCTGCAGGCGGCAGTGTTCAACCTGCTGCACGTAATAGGCACGGTGTTCACTTTGAAGCTTAAAGAAGCCAATGTAAACTGCCTGTTCAATGTAAAAAAATTCGATGCCGTGGGCGAGGTAAAGGTCAGGGTAAGACCCAGCACAGTCATAGCTATCGCATTCTGCGTGGCAGTAAACTTCCTGAGACTGTTCCTGCCCTGGTTCATACGCAAAAAGCTGGCTGAGAGAAAGGCTGCAAAGGCAGCGAAAAAAGCGGAAAAACAAAAAGAAAAGGAAATTTTAGCTAAAATAAATGATTGAAAGGTTGTTGAAAAATGAGCGAGAATACTAAGATCGAAGCCCTTGTGAAAATGGCTATGGAAAAGGTACACGAAATGGCTGCCTGCGAAACGGTGGTCGGCAAGCCCATAGTTACAGGCGACGGCACAACTATCATACCCGTTTCAAAGGTGTCTGTCGGCTTTGCGTCGGGCGGCTCAGATCTGCCTACAAAATCCGCTAAGGATACCTTCGGCGGCGGCTCGGGCGGCGGTGTTACCATAACTCCCGTTGCTTTTATAGCTGTTTATCAGGGTGAGGTAAAGCTTTTGCAGCTGACTGCAAATGCGCCTAAGGAGAACGCTATCGTTGAGATGATACCCCAGGTCATCGACAAGGTAACTGATTTTATCGACAAGAAAAAGGCTGAAAAGGACGCTGAGGACGAGGACTTCGGCGACCTTGATGACGAGGGCATCGAATTCTGATTAGAAAATTTTTCAAGTAATTTTATCTCGCTCTCTGCGTAAACTATTCACAGAAATGTATCGGACATGATATGTGAAAGGGTGGTTTTCGTGAGATATGACAGAGTGAGATTTTATACCGTGGTCACAGTGGTCACCATGCTGCTGATATTTACATTGGGCAGCTTTAAGGTCAGCGCAGAGGAGCCTTTGTCGGTATCCGCAAGGTCGGCAATAGTTTATAACGGCAAAACGGGCGAGGTGCTTTTTGAGAAAAACGCCTATGAGCAGCTGCCTATGGCAAGCACCACCAAAATAATGTCAGCGCTGATAATACTTGAAAGAGATGACCTTGATGTGCAGTTTACGGTAGACAGCACTGCCATAATGACCGAGGGCTCGTCTATGGGCTTGCAGGAGGGCGACAAGGTAACGCTGAGAGACCTTGCCTGCGGTATGCTGCTGCCCAGCGGCAACGATGCTGCAAATGCAGCGGCGGTGAGAGCCGAGGGCAGTGTTGAAAAATTCGTTGAGGTCATGAACGAGAGAGCAAAGCAGCTTGGTATGGAGAACACCCACTTTGTGACTCCCTCAGGGCTTGATGACTATACCGACGAGCATTATTCAACAGCCTACGATATGGCGCTGCTGACTGCCGAGGCTATGAAAAACGAGGCTTTCAGAGAGATATGCTCACAGGAGAAAATAAAGCTGAGCTTCGGTGACCCGCCCTATGACAGGTGGCTGATAAATACAAACAAGCTGCTCAGGCATGATGACATCGTGGGAGTCAAGACAGGCTTTACCGATAAGGCAAGGCGCTGCCTTGTTTCGGCGTGCGACAGGGAAAACAGCGAGCTTATCTGCGTTACCCTGAACGCCCCTGACGACTGGAACGACCATATGAGCCTTTATGACTACTGCTTCGGGCTCATAAGCGAGCAGCGCATAAAGCCCCCTGCCGATTTTTATTCTGTAAAGGTGGCAGGCTCAGACAGAGATAAGCTTTTGTGCGCACCGCGGGGAATTACCGAGACGCTGCTCAACGGCACGGCTTCGCAGGTGCAGTCAAGGGTGTTTATAGAGCCCTTTGTGTATGCCCCTGTAAAAGAGGGCGATGCGGTGGGGCATATCGAGTATTACTATAACGGCAGGCTGCTGGGAAGAACAGATATAACAGCCGCCGAAAGTGCAGAGCTTTTAAAGAGCGAGGAAAAACCAAAGGGCATAAGCCCGTGGTTTGAAAGACTTAAAAGGGCTTTCGGCATAGGCTGACAGGGCATAAGGCAGGATACAGAAGCGATCTCTGTATCTTGCTTATGGCGTTTTTATGATCGGCTTTTCGGGCGGTCAAGAAGGAGAATATATGGAAAAGATAAGGATACAGAAAATAATCGCCGAGAGCGGCTATTGCTCACGCAGAAAGGCTGAGGAGTTTATCGAGGCAGGCAGGGTAAAGGTGAACGGCAGACCCTGCAAGCTGGGGGATAAGGCTCTTGCAGGCAAGGATATCATAACCGTTGACGGCGAAAAGATAAATGTAGCGAAAAAGAGAGCGCTTTATTACATAATGCTGCATAAGCCAAGGGGCTATGTTACCACCATGAATGACGAGCTGGGCAGAAAGTGTGTGACCGAGCTTATCAAGGATATCCCCGACAGAGTTTATCCTGTGGGCAGGCTGGATAAAAACTCGGAGGGGCTGCTGCTGCTGACAAATGACGGCAGCTTTGCCAATGATATCATGCACCCCTCACGCCACGTTTCAAAGACCTACAGGGTAACAGTCAGACCCGATGTGAATGACGACCAGCTGGTGCAGCTCGCCTCGGGCGTTGAGATCGACGGCAGAAAGACCGCCGAGTGCAGCGTGGTGGTGCTTGATAAAGAGCCCGGCAGGGTAGTTCTGCAAATGACTATCCATGAGGGCAGAAACAGGCAGATAAGAAAAATGTGCGAGGCTGTGGGTCTTGAAGTCGCAAGGCTCAAAAGGACCTCTATCGGTCCGCTGAAGCTGGGTATGTTAAAGCCCGGCGAGTACAGAGAGCTGAAGCCGGACGAGCTCAGAGCTATAAGAACTGCCGTTACCAAGGGTAAATAACATGAAAAGATCAGTGAGCTTAAATGCAAAGATCATACCGCTGGTCATAATGCTGGCGGCTGTGGTTTTTTCGCTGTGTATGATATCGGGTATCTCTGCTGATGCCGAGGACTACATAAAGGGCGACATTAACGGCGACGGTGTCATAAATTCAAGCGATGCGATGTCAGCCGTGGCGTATGCTAAAAAGACAGCATACCCAAAAAGCGACAGCCAGCTTTATATGGCAGATGTGAACGGCAGCGGCATTGCCGATACTGTTGATGCCATGCTGATAATCTCGGTGGCTAAAAAGCAGAATATCCCCAATGACATGGGCTGGACTGCCGAGAGCAAGCCGGGCAAGGTGGTGCTCAAAACACAGGCGGTGACTCCCGGGTATATTACCCTAAAATGGGGGGCTGCCGCAAATGCAGACCGTTATGAGATACAGTATAAACGCACAAGCGACAAAGCTTACGGCAAGGCTGTTTATACCAAAGACCTGTCCTACGTTATCAAAAATATCTATAAAAACGACAGATATGATATCCGCATAAGAGCCCTTAAAGGCAGTTCGGCAGGGGAGTATACCAAGTTCAGTATCGACACATGGACGGTGTCGGGAGCTATCACCACCGATTATACCTCGGTGAATATTTCTGTGGTTATTCGGTGGAACGCTGTGAACAATGCTGTTATAAACGGCAAAACCTATAAGGCGTCGGGCTACCAGACTGCATTGAAGTCGGGCGGCGCCTACAGCAATGTAAGATCATACAGCGCAGCGGGGAGAAGCTATACCACCAGAAATAATGCCCCGCATAAATACCTGACCTGCGGTGTGCGCTATTTTGTAAGGGTCAACTGCGGCGGAGTTATAGTCAACTATTTCAGCAGCTATAAGGACGTTTCGGTGCTTTCGCCCCCCACAAGCACCACCCTGACGGCTTCATCATCGGCAAGCGGCACGGTAACGCTAAAATGGCAGAAGCCCACAAGCGGCTGCGACGGCTATTATATCTATATGAAGGAAAGCTCGGTATGGCGGCTGGCTGCAAATGTGGCAAACGGCAGCAGCACAAGCTATACCGTAAAGGGTCTTAAAGGCGGCGATTATTCCTTCCAGGCGGTCCCCTACGGCAAAAACAAATATGACGGCTACCTGAGCTTTGCCCCCTGGAGCGCCCCTGCTTCCATAACCATCGGCTATACTTTGAAGGGCTATGACGGTCTTATTCTCATTGGAGACTCAAGGCTGTATCAGCTCTCACAGGTGAAAAATATCACCAAGCTTTATGATAACACCATTTTTATCGCAAAGCCTGCGGCAGGCTACAGCTGGCTGGTCTCCGACGCCGTCCCGCAGCTGGAAAAATATCTTAAAAGCGGCAAAAAGTATGTGGTCGTGTTCACCCAGGGTATAAACGATATGACGGCTGCAGGCAGTTACACAGCTAAATATAATGAGCTGCGCAAAAAATACGGCGGCACCCACAGGCTGTACGGAATGTCTGTGAACCCCTGTGTTGACGGCGCAAGACTGGATATCAAGCTGGGCGGCACGGGTATTTATAACTCAAAGATAGACGCCTTCAATGAAAAGATGAAAGCCTTCTGGGGAAACAGATACATAGACATGAGCTCCTACCTCAAAGAAAATGGCTTTGATACCAAGGACGGCATACACTATATCGACAGGACCAACGTGCTGATATTCAACACCATGCTGGAGAATATCAGTGAGGATATAAGCTCAGGTTGAGAATGTAAGAAAAGCAGCGTTTCTAACCGCTGCTTTTTTGCTATTATTTTAACAAAATATTATCAAAAAGTAAAAAAGCAGAAATCCTGCCAACGCTACTTGAAATAAATGTGGAAAAATGTTATACTATTATATGTATGATTATGATAAAATTTACTTGTTGGATTTGTTTATGATCGTTTAATTATTAGTGAATGGAGGAAACTGTATGTCTGAAACTATCAGGACTCTGGCAGAGCTGCAGGCAGCTTCGCAGGCTGTAAGCCCTGCCAGAACAAGATTGACATATCTGTTTGACGAAGGAAAATATACCGAGCTGGACGCTTACGCAGGCAGCGGCTCGGAGCTGACAGGTGTTATCACCGCTTTCGGCTATGCCGACGGCAACCCTGTTTATGCCTTTTCTCAGAATATTGATATCAGAAAGGGCGCACTTACCAAGGAGGGTGCTGATAAAATAGCCAAGGTGTATGACCTTGCCGCTAAAACAGGCGTGCCTGTGGTGGGTATCTATGACAGCTACGGCGCAGATGTAAGCGACGGCGCAAGGGCGCTGGCTGCTTATGGCGAGCTTATGATGTGGTCAAACAACCTGTCGGGAGTTGTTCCCCAGATAGCTGTTGTGGCAGGCGTTTGCTCGGGCAGCTCGGCTATACTGGCTGAGTCGGCTGATTTTGCAGTTATAGCTAAGGACGCAGCACTTTATGCCGCACCAAATGCTGAGGGCTCTGCCGATGCAGCAGCCGAGAACGGTACGGTATGCGCTGTGTGCGATGACGATAAGGCAGCGGTAGAAAAGGCAAGAGAGATACTTCTCAAGCTTCCTCAGAACAACCTTTCACCTGTGCCGATCTATGAGTTTGAGGAGCCGAGCGGCGGTTCATATGACGATGCAAATTCGCTGGCTGAGGCTGTGTGCGATGCAGGCAGCGTACTGGAGCTGAGCGGGGCTTTCGGCGGCGCAGCTTATACAGCGCTGGCAGCGATAGGCGGCTCTACCGTAGGTATAGCTGCTACCAACAAGACCAAGGATAAGCTCACCGCAGAGGACTGCTCGAAGCTTGCAAGATTTGTAAGGATATGCGACAGCTTTGCAATACCCGTTGTGACTTTTGTTGATACCGAGGGCTTTGCTGCCGATGATGCAGCCGAAGCAAGCGGCGCAGTAAAGAGCATGGCTAAGCTGGCTCACGCTTATGCTGAGGCTACCACAGCAAAGATATCTGTTGTAACAGGCAAGGCTTACGGTGCGGCATACATAGCACTGGCAGGCAAGGGCGCTAATGCCGATCTGGCATATGCTGCTCCCGAGGCTGTTATCTCGCCCCTTGACCCTGTTACTGCCGTTGAGTTTATGCAGCATGATGATCTCAAAGGCGCTGAGGACCTCACAAGTGCAAGAAATGCCCTTGCTGACGAGTATGCAAAAACCAAGGCAAGTGCTGCTTATGCCGCTGCAAACGGCTGTGTTGACGGCATTGCAGACAAGGCACAGCTCAGGGCGACTCTTGTGGCTGCTCTCGATATGCTGTCAGGCAAGAGGATATCAAGGCTGCCTAAGAAGCACAGCAATATACAGCTTTAATGAAAATAATGAATAATTCGGATTGGAGTTTTTATTATGAAAAGATATAACATCACAGTAAACGGTAAGGCTTATGACGTAGCTGTTGAGGAGATAGGCGGCGACGCTGCGGCTGCTCCCGTGGCTGCTGCACCTGCACCTGCTGCAGCTACTGCACCTGCACCTGCTGCCGCTGCCCCTGTTGCAGAGGGCACTAAGGTAACAGCCCCCATGCCCGGCACAGTCCTGGATATCAAGGTAAGCGTCGGCGATATAGTTACATCGGGTCAGGCTATCTGCGTGCTTGAGGCTATGAAGATGGAGAACGATATCAACGCTCCCGTTGCAGGCAAGGTGCTCAGCATCAATACCACAAAGGGTTCACAGGTCGATACAGGCGCAGTTATCGCAGTTATCGGCTGACAGATTTTTACCTTAAACTGAAAGGATTGAAAATAAATGGCAAAGCTTAAAATAACGGAGACCGTTCTCCGTGACGCTCACCAGTCGCTGCTTGCTACAAGAATGTCCATGGACGACATGAAGCCTATTCTTTCCACCATGGATAAGATCGGCTTTTACTCGGCAGAGTGCTGGGGCGGCGCTACCTTTGACTCCTGCATACGTTTTCTTAATGAGGACCCCTGGGAGAGACTGAGGACTCTCAGGAAAGAGATGCCCAACACCAAGCTGCAGATGCTTTTCAGAGGTCAGAATATGCTGGGCTACCGCCACTATGCCGACGATCTGGTGGAGTATTTCGTACAGAAGTCCATAGCCAACGGTATCGACATCATCAGGATATTCGATGCGCTCAACGATATCAGAAATCTTGAAACTGCCATCAAGGCAGCCAATAAGGAGAAGGGTCACGCACAGGTGGCTATCTCATACACTCTGGGCGAGGTATTCACTCACCAGTATTATATGGATTATGCCAGGAGGATAGAGGAAGCAGGCGCTGACTCTATCTGCATAAAGGATATGGCTGCACTGCTGACACCTTATGAGGCTGAAACGCTGGTAAGGGATATAAAGAGCGTTGTCAGCATACCTGTTCAGCTGCACACCCACTATACCTCGGGTCTTGCTTGTATGTGCATTTTAAAGGCTGTTGAGGCTGGCGTTGACGCAGTTGACACCGCTATGTCACCTCTGGCGCTGGGTACATCTCACGCTCCTACAGAGTCTATAGTTGCCACATTCCAGGGTACTGAGTATGACACGGGGCTTGATCTTGTAAAGCTCAACGAGGTAAGAGATTACTTTATGGGTCTGAGAAAGAAGTATATCGACAGCGGTCTGCTTGACCCCTCGATGCTGGCTACAAACACAAATGCACTGCTTTATCAGGTGCCCGGCGGAATGCTCTCCAACCTGCTCTCACAGCTTAAACAGGCAGGCAAGGCTGACCAGCTGGAAGAGGTGCTCAAAGAGGTACCGAGAGTTCGTAAGGACTCGGGCTATCCGCCCCTTGTTACCCCTACCTCACAGATCGTCGGCACACAGGCTGTGTTCAACATCATCATGGGCGAGAGATACAAGACTGTCACCAAGGAATTCAAGGGCATGGTCAAGGGCGAGTACGGCAGAACTCCCGTTGAGATAGACCCTGAGTTCAGAAAAATGATACTAAAGGGCGAAGAGCCTATCGACTGCCGCCCTGCCGATCTCCTGGAGCCTGAGTTTGAGGTGATGAAGAAGGAGGCTGCCGAGTGGACAGAGCAGGAGGAGGATATCCTTACATACGCAATGTTCCCCAAGGTAGCGCCCAAGTTCTTTGAGCAGAGACGCAACAAAAAATACGGTGTAGACGGCGCACATTCCGACGCTGAGAACAAGGTGCACCCTGTATAAAAAAATCAAGCGTTCCGAGTTTTTCGGAACGCTTTTTTGTATCTAAGATCAGTTCTTTTCGATCTCGCCCAGAGACAGCGCTTTCAGATATGCGTTGATAAATCCGTCCAGATCGCCGTCCATAACTGCCTTTACGTTGTTGTATTCATAGCCTGTGCGAAGGTCTTTCACAAGGGTGTAGGGCATGAACACGTAGGAGCGTATCTGCGAGCCCCATGCGATCTCCTTCTGCACACCCTTTATGTCCTCGATCTTTTCTAAGTGCTCACGCTCTTTTATCTCAATGAGCTTTGCTTTCAGCATTTTCAGAGCATATTCCTTGTTCTGGAACTGTGAGCGCTGGGTCTGGCAGGCTGTTACAATGCCTGTGGGCTTGTGTATGATACGCACCGCCGATGAGGTCTTGTTGATATGCTGACCGCCTGCACCGCTGGCACGGTATACCTCCATCTCGTAATCCTCGGGCTTTATCTCAACCTGAATGCTGTCATCAAGCTCAGGCATTACCTCCACCGCCGAGAATGAGGTGTGCCTGCTTCCTGAGCTGTCAAAGGGTGAGATACGCACAAGTCTGTGAATGCCCGACTCGCTCTTTAAATAGCCGTAGGCATTTTCGCCCTCGATTATCATGGAGCAGCTTTTTATACCAGCATCGCCGCCCTCCAGTATATCAAGTATCTTGTTTTTAAAACCGTGGGAGTCAGCCCACTTGGTGTACATTCTTATAAGCATCTCGGTCCAGTCCTGCGCCTCAGTACCGCCTGCACCTGCGTGGAAGCTCAGTATAGCGTTGCTCCTGTCATACTCGCCTGTCAGCAGTGTTTCGAGAGAAGCAGCATCAAGGTCCGCCTTAAGCTTTTCAAGGTCAGCCTTTATCTCCTCCACCAGCTCCGCCTGAGTGTCCTCGTCCTCCTCGGCAGCCATTTCTATCATTACCTCGATATCGTCAGCCGCAGTTACGAACCTGTTGTAGCGCTCCACCCTTGCCTCCAGGTGTCTGGTCTGCTGCAGCACCTCCTGCGAGCTGTCGGGGTCGTCCCAGAAGCCGGGCTCGGCAGCCTTTTCGTGAAGCTCTTCTATTTTATCCGAGCTGTTTTCGATATCGTAAACATCGTGCAGCTCTTTGATAGCAGGTCGGCAGGCTTCAAGCTCCGACTTTAAATTTTCAAGAAATACCATAAAACTCTCCTTCTTTTAGACATCAGAGGTATGATAAAAATACACCTCTGACTGCTGTTAAGGCAATACCGTGCAAAGTGATCGGAAGAGCGTCGTGTAGGG
>ERZ842401.2556-NODE-2556-length-24228-cov-6.636123_pt1 | contig 24228 bp, 35 predicted proteins | sample MGYA00521270_ERZ842401 | MGnify/ENA primary metagenome ERZ842401 (study PRJEB31892, sample SAMEA3878208) | bioreactor metagenome | biome: Moose rumen | place: Sweden | collected 2011-10 | study: EMG produced TPA metagenomics assembly of the PRJEB12797 data set... | reverse complement strand
ACGCTGCGCGAACCTTGTCCTCGCCGGACGGGGTGTTTCCCCCACCTGCCGCACTTTTGTGGAGTGGACAAGATATCGAATCCTCCCCGGAGGGGAGGGGGAGCTTTTGTGACCTCTATTATTTTGTGACGCTGCGCCAACCTTGCAAAATGATGACTTTGTGCGTCGCAGGAAATTTGATTAAATTTAATTTCGCCCCACTGAAACGGTGCGGAGTATTTCCCAGACCTTTGATTTGTGCGTTTTTTCGCATAATTTTGTAAAACCGTTTTCTTACATCTTACTTCTTACATCTTACATCTAAAAGACTTTGTGCGCCTTAATGGTTTTTGTTGAGGATTTATTGTCCGCCGCTAAAGCTGTGTGGAGATTTTCCAGAACTTTGCATTCTTGACTTTCAAAAAGATCTATGCTATAATCAAACAAATAGGAGGCGGCAGATATGGACGAAAAGCAGATCAAAGCGCTCAGGCAGGCGGTGGCGTCTGTCGAGATGGAGGGCTTTAACATGACCGATAAGAAAAAACAGCTCTGCGAAAAGCTGCTCACAGGTGCGGTCTCTTACGAAAAGTTCCTCGCCGACTGCAAGGCTGGTAAGCTGTCGGCTTATCTGGGCAGCTGATATGCCGTACTCTGTCGAGAGCAGCAGCGAAGGCTGCTATGAGGGCACAAATGTGCTGATAAATAAGCTGGATATCCGTGATGATCACCAGCTTGCTGAGGTCGAGAGCGTGATTACTACCACGATGATAACCATGCTGCTGAGCGAGCCATATGACGGCGATTTTACTGCTGAGCATTACCGTGATATCCACCGCAGGATAATGGGCAGTATATATGACCGGGCAGGCGAGGTCAGGACAGTTGACCTGTCGAAGAAAGGCACCAGGTTTCACTCCGCTGAAGGTTTGGAGCGTGCCATGCAGCTGCTGTTTGATCACCTGAACGAGCAAAACTGCTTTCTCGGTCTGCCGCATGACGAATATGCTGCGCAGATAGCCGAGTTTTACAGCGACCTCAATCTGCTGCACTCGTTCCGAGAGGGCAACGGCAGAGCAGAGCGTGTGCTGATCGCACAGCTTGTGGAGCGTGCAGGCTGCAGCATTGATCTCAGCGAGTGCGACAAGGACCTTATGATGATAGCGACTATCCAAGCCGCTCACGGCGTGCTTGATCATCTGCGTGATTTTTTATTGATGTGATACATTGAAACGAGCCGGTCTCAAACAGATCGGCTCTAATAATTCAGCTCCCAGTCACTCGATATTCAGAGCGCTAGTGGCTGGAAATCAGCTATCAAGCTTTTTTATATTAATCGTGCAGGGTGAACCTTTTTCTAGCCTCTAACGACTAGCAGCTGCCGTCCGAATGGGCGTAACATCACCGATAGGCGATACCGACAATTATGAATTATGAATTAAACTAGCGACTAGCAGGAAAGGGTGCTGCAAATGAAAAATATTATATCTGCTGTTCTGGCGGCGGCTTTTGCGGCGGCGCTGGCGGTTTGGGGAGCTGTGGGTGCTTTTGCTCTTGAGGATAGCGGCGGCGAATTTTCCCTGCAGGAGCAGCATTTGATGATCGACAGGAGCAGCAGCTCCTACGGGTATGAATATCTGGCTGAGACGGAAAACGGGCAGGCTAAGCAGGCGCTTTACCGTCAGCTGGGGGAGCTTTCCCAAAGCTTCTGGGACAGTGATGAGGACGCGGCTTACTACAAGGGCTACTACGTCATCGGGCAGATAGACCTTGAAGAGCTGGGGCTCACAAACACCCAGGCGACTGAGGTGTTTTTTACCTTTAAAAACGACCACCCCATTTACTATTTCGCTTCCGCCACGGCTGCCTACGACGGGCGGACCTTCTGCTATGTTATTTATAAGGATTATGCCGAGGGTGAGGTGAGAAAGGGCTGCCGGCAAAGTATCTGCCGCCATATAGCCCAGCGCTCGGCTGAGCTGGCGGATAAATTCAGTACCTATGATAAGGTGCTGGCTCTGCATGAGCTCACCGCCGACAGCATGGATTATGCCTACAAAAGCGGCACAAGGCAGCCCTCTGCCGAGGCTTGGGCGCACAATATTCTTGGTGCAGCGGTGGAGGGCAGCGGCGTCTGCGAGGCTTACGCCAGGGACATACAGCTGATACTCAACTGCATAGGGGTTGAAAATGTTCTGGTGACAGGCACAGCAGGCAGCGGCAGCCACGCCTGGAACATCGTCCGCTTTGATGACGGCAGCTTTTACTGCGTTGACTGCACCTGGGACGACCTGAGGGGCGACCTGAGCCTGTTTGCCAAAGGCACCGATCTTTTTTACAAGGACCACACCCCCGACTCCCCCGAAAACAGCGGCGTTGATCATCTCTACGGGCTGCCCGAGGTGAGGGCTGAGGACTACAGCTTTGACCCGACCCTTAGAAAAAGCCCTGTTTTAACAGGCAGCATAAGCGACCCGCTGGGGGCGCTGTATTTTTCCAGGGCGGCTCTCACCGATGAAAGCGGCGCTGAGTGTGACTTACAGCTGTACTTCGGGCGATTTGCCGCTGCCGATACCCCCGAGGGCAGCTGCACCCTTACCGCTGCCTGCGAAGGCTATGCTCCCCGAAGCACCACGGTGGTCATCAAAAAGGGGGAGCTGACCCAGGCTGAGCTCACCCTGGGCAGGTACGGCGACATTGACCTGGACGGCAGCATCAGCACCAAAGACGCCCTGCGCTCGGTAGCCTTTGCCCGAAAGACCCACCGCCCCGAAAGCGATTATCAGGCGGCGCTGGCAGATGTGAACAAGGACGGCAAACTCGATACCAAGGACGCAATGCTTTTGATAGGTATTTGCTGCAAATAGTTTTATTGATATGCTGTGTGCGCTGTTTTCTGGGGAAAACCTTTCTGAAGAAAGGTTATTCCCCAGACCCCTTTCCAAAGACTTTTATTTCTTTTTGGCGAGGGAGCAGGACTTCGGTCATTGGACTTTGCAGTGACCGAAGCTTGCTTTGTAAACAGCACTCATGCCCCCTCGCCAAAAAGAAACAGAAGTTTTAGGGAGGGGGGCTTGGGGGATGACCCTTTTTCAAAAGGGTCTCCCCCAATAAATAACGCACAAAGCCATACTTGTCCATAAACTGTCATAGCCGTGCAGGCAGGGCGGAAAATGTCTTTATTTTTAAATTATAGCATTTGATAAGATTTTTTTCAATACTATATTGCATAAAATTATTATTGACCCTTTTGGCGAGATTTATAAATTTTTCACAACAAAGGGCGCAGGAGGGTTTACGCTCAGCGCATAAATTTTCTTTAAACTTGCCTGTTTTCCTTAAAATACTGCGGCTGCTTCTAAATTGCATAAAAAAATGATTTGATTTTTGTTCATTCTTTTTTTAGATTATTGAAAAAAGCTATTGAAAATCACAGAAATATATGCTATAATAACTGTGTACAGCTATGCGGTAAAACCGCTTTCGTGAAGCTACACAGATCTGCCCGTGATAATGCGGTCGGACGCAAGAAGGAGGAAATCAAACAAATGAAAAAGAAGATCATAGCAGGTATAGCTGCACTGCTCATGGTGGCAGCGGCTGCACCTGTTTCGCAGATAGCCGAAGTGCTGCCTGTAAATCTGGGCATAACAGCATCTGCGGCTACAACGACCATAAATTTTGGTGAAAGTACCGTTACGGTAAATGACCAGGCAAAAACTATCGTTGTAAAGCCTGTAAGCGGATATTTCAGCAAAAGCACATCTGACCTGACTATTGACGCCAGCGCATTCAACACAGCTGAGGTACTTGCTGCCGCAGGCGGAAGCTATTCGGGATACACCATCACACTTGACTATAAGTTTGCCCTGGCAGATTACCCGGGTCTTGCAAAAGTTACCTTCGGAGACAACTTTATAAATGCGATCGGTGCGAATATGTTCCAGAGCCATACCAACCTTGAAACTGTAGATTTCGGCTCTAACATCAAGACCGTGGGAAACTCTGCCTTTAACGGCTGTACAGCTCTTAACGGTAACGGTAAGAACAACACCCTGGAGCTTAAAAACGTTACTACAGTGGGCAACAGCGCTTTTAACGGCTGTAAGCTGCTTGAAAATATTGATTTCGGAAACGCTGCGTCCCTTGGTACAAGCGCATTCAATAACTGCACAGGTCTTAAAAAACTGACCTTTACCACAAAGATGAAGGTAATAGGCGGCAGCGCCTTCAACGGCTGTACAAATCTTGAAAGCATAGATTTCGGATACGGCTCAACAGTTGATGAGATCGGCGCATCTGCATTTGCAAAATGTACAGCTCTGCGTACCGTAACAGCTGACGGCGTCAGCAATACCCTGCCTAACAGAAACATTCTTGTAGGCGCTAACCTCTTTAACGGCGATACAGCTCTTATGAAGTTCACCTGGCAGCCTGAATTTACCATCGTTCCCGACGGCGCATTCAACGGCTGTAAGGCTCTGGCTGAGTTCACCTTCGGCGATGCCGATGCCACCTCTTCTAACTGCGCAGCTATCGGACAGAACGCTTTTTATAGCTGTGAGAACCTGACAGCTGTAGTTATGCCTCAGGCTACCATAGGTATCGGACAGAATGCTTTCTACGGCTGTACCAAGCTTGAAAAGCTGGTAGTTTCCGATAACCTTAGTGCTATCGGCGCATCTGCTTTTGCAGGCTGCAAGGTGCTTTCTCTCTATCCCAGACAGTATATGAACGATGCGAAGAGCAACTTTGCAAACTATGCTAACAAGGTCATCATACCCTCAAAGGTATCTACTATACCCGACTCGTGCTTTGCAAACTGCATAGGCATCAAAGCCTGCGACCTCAATCAGGTAAGCACACTGGGTGTTTCGGCAACAGCTGCCAACGTATTCAACGGCTGCATCTCGCTGGAGTCGATAGTGATACCCGACGGTGTTACCGATATCAAGGGACGTACCTTCTATAACTGTACAGCTCTTAAAGATGTGGTTGTTTCGCCAAATCTTCTTAATGTGCGTGACTATGCATTCAGCGGCTGTACTGCTCTGGAGACTATCACCCCCAGCAATGTCACCAAGTATGACAAGACCATTCAGTTCCCTTCTTCCTGCCTGGGCGTTCAGCAGTATGCTTTCCAGAACTGCAAGAGCATAGGCTATATCAACTTCCTGACAAATGCAAGCGGCAGCACCGAGTTCGCTACCGTTGCCAAGGGCGCATTCAGCGGCTGTGAGGGACTTATGGGCTCAAACAGCAACGGTACTGCAAACAACACCATCTCGCTGCCTGCACGTGTAACCACCATTCAGGAGAGCGCATTTGCAAACTGCAAGAAGATCGACCAGATCACCTTCCTCGGTAACGTTACCGCTATCGACACCTTAGCTTTCAACGGCTGCGAGGGTCTTGAGCACGTTTATATGAACTCTACTATCAAGAGCCTTGGCGCCAGCGCATTCAAGGGCTGTAAGAGCCTTAAAGAGCTCCCCCTGACCACAGACGGCAGCAGCTCGGCACTCACACAGCTCTCGCTTATAGACACAAGCACATTTGAAAACTGCACATCTTTAGAGAGCGCTTACATACCTGCAAACATCACTGCTATCAACGGCAGCGCATTCAAGGGCTGTACCTCTCTGATAAATGTAGTATGGGAGAAAAACTCCAAGCTCAATACTATCGGTACAAGCGCATTCAGCGGCTGCACCAGCCTGGCTCTCATTTCCGATCAGACCAGCGGCACTACTGAGACACACTTCCCGCCTTCCCTTTCTACCATAAACAACAGCGCCTTTGAAAAGACCGCTCTGGTAAGCGTTAAGCTCTCAAAGCCTTCCAGCTCTACAGCAGTCAATATCCTCGGCACAGGCGTTTTCAGAGATATAACAACTCTTGAAAAGGCAGATTTCTCCGAGGCTCAGATCTCTGAGATACCTCAGTACACATTCTACGGCTGCACAAAGCTCAACACCTTTGTTATGCCTGAAAATGCTATTACCGCTATAGGCGCAAGCTCCTTCCAGAACTGCTACTATCTGCACACTCTGGGAGACAAGAATACTCCTCTTGGCGAGTATGTTCTGCCTGAGAGCGTTACATCGATCGGTGCGAACGCTTTCAACAACAACTATTCTATGCAGAAGATAACATTCCCGTCAAAGACCACCAGCATTGATATCTCAATGTTCAACATCAAGATATCTGAGGCTGATATCGAGAAGTACGGCTACACACCTATCGAAACTATCGTGGTGAACGAGAACAATCCTAATTACTCCGCTGTAAACGGCGTGCTGTTCAGTAAGGATAAGAGCATTCTCTATACCTATCCTCTGGCTAAGAAGGATAAGACCTACACAGTACCCACAGGCGTAAATACCATTTATAATTCGGCATTCTCTGCTAACCACATACTCACAAAGGTAACTCTCAACAGCGACCTTACATCTATCCAGAACAACGCTTTCAACCAGCTCAACAGCCTTGCGAGCGTTGACTTCCAGAAGAACTCCACAGTTACTTTGGGCACCAATGTATTCAGAAGCGCTGCTAAGGTAACACTTTATGCTCCTGCAGGCTCAACTGCACAGACATACGCTAACTCAAACAAGAACTATGTTCTCTTTGTTGATAACGACAAGGCTGCAGCTACCATAAAGATACTCGACGCAGACGCAAATCCCACCAACGGTACCCTTTCTGTTGAGCTCAAGAGCAGGACCTACCAGCTGGGAGTTGAGCAGAAGACCTCTAAGGGCGACACTGCTGAGGATCCCCTCACATGGACCAGCAGTGATCCTACCATAGCAACTGTCGACAACAACGGCAAGCTGACACTGAGAGCTCTGGGCGAGACACGTATCACCGTTAAGAACGGCTCGGGCGAGGTTACCGACGTTCTCGACCTTACAATAGTTGAGGACCTCAGCCAGGCTCCTGCAGACCCCGATACAGGCTCGCAGATCATGCTCCCCGAGGGTCTCAAGGCAACTGATGTTACCGTTACCTTCAAGGACGCAAGCGGCAAGACCTATAAGCCCGTTGTGAAGGATGGCAAGCTGGTTACAGGCACTATGCCAGCAGGCAAATATACCGCAGAGGTAGCAAGAAAGGGCTATACCACAAGGACCTATAAGGACGTAAATGTGGGCACAGCTCAGGTCAACCTGGTACAGGAGCTCCACCTGGTGGGCGATATCAACGGCGACGGCAAGGTAAATACCTCAGACGCAATGCTGGCAGTTACCTACGCTAAAAAGACCAAGACCCCTGCTGACGATTACGCTGCAGCTGTTACAGATGTAAACAACGACGGCAAGATCGACTCCAAGGACGCCCTCAAGATCATAAACGCAGCAAAGAACAAGAAGCCCCTTGCGTGATATGACCGCTATTATATATAGTATAATAATAGTATAAGCAAAATGACCTCCGCACTTTCGGGTGCGGGGGTCATTTCAGGTTTTTATGCAGGATAACCAATAAACCCCGCAAAATGTTGAAAAAGTTCTACACGCTAATTTTTTGGAAAAGCTTGAAAAAACGGGGCGGATAGTGTATAATATTACTTGCGTGACTGCACAGTGTGTATTATATACACACACGATATGCGATGAAGTGAAAGGTTGCCGGCGGTGTGCCGGGTAATTTTCATGGAGTATGTCCGATTTTAAACCGGGCGGCTGTAATACTGAACACGGTATGTGTTATGCTTCTTGCGAGGGGTGGCTTATGCTGTCTTTTAGCGTGGCGCATAGCGTTCGTGTGCTGTTTTTCGGTCCGGAACCGCAGATGCGGTTTTCGGAATTTTTTATTGAGAGGCAGGGAACACACGGTAGAGTGTAAATTGAAAAACTCAGGTTTGAGGTTTATGCGGTGAGGTACTACAGATAGTCTTGCGAGCCTGTCAATTGCACAAGCAGTTGACTGAAAGTAAAAAAAAGTCGATCGTTTGTGCAATTGACTGAGGCTGTGTGAGGCTTGCCCCTAAAACAATTTTAATATTGCTGTAAGGAGGCGATTTCAGTGGCAGTCAATGAGAAGATAAGGATCAAGATCAAGGGTTATGAGCACGCAGTGGTAGACTCTGCAGCAGCTAAGATCGTGGACGCAGTTAAGCGTTCGGGCGCACAGGTATCAGGACCTATCCCACTTCCTACCGATAAGGAGATAGTTACTATACTGAGAGCTGTTCACAAGTATAAGGACAGCCGTGAGCAGTTCGAGCTGAGAACTCACAAGAGACTCATCGATGTTATCAGACCTACCAAGGAGACTACATCAGCTCTTGAAAATCTTGAGCTTCCTGCCGGTGTAAACATTGTTATGGAGATCAAGTAATCTCCAAATGAGATCAAAAGGTGATCTCAAAAACCAATGTGCACGCAGGTCATGTTGAAGGGCGACCTTCAACCAATAACCAAAGGAGGAAATGAAAATGCAGAAAGGCATCATCGGAAAAAAGATCGGTATGACACAGATCTTTGATGAGACAGGAAAGGTAGTTCCTGTAACAGTAGTTGAAGCAGGCCCCTGCGTAGTTGTACAGAAGAAGACCGTTGAGAACGACGGCTACGACGCAGTACAGCTGGGCTACGGCGATATCAGAGCCAAGAGAGTGAACAAGCCTCTGGCTGGCCACTTCAAAAAGGCAGACGTTGCTCTTAAGAGAACACTTAAAGAGTTCAGACTGGCTGATACATCAGCACTGAACGTAGGCGACGTTGTAAAGGCTGACATCTTTGCTGAGGGCGACATTGTAGATGTAAGCGGCACCAGCAAGGGTCACGGATTCAGCGGTACTATCAAGCGTCACAACGGCGCAAGACTCAAAGAGACCCACGGTACAGGTCCTGTTCACAGACACGCAGGTTCCTACGGTGCTTGCTCCGATCCTTCAAGGATCTATAAGGGCAAGAAGATGCCGGGTCAGTACGGTAACGTAAAGGTAACTGTACAGAATCTTTCGATCGTTAAGATCGACGCAGAAAATAATCTTATTGCTATCAAGGGCGCTATCCCCGGACCTAAGAACGGTACGGTAACGATCCGCGACAGCGTTAAGAAGGCTTAATGGAAGGAGGAGTTGATATGTCAAAGATCACAGTAGTCGATATGGCAGGCAGCAAGGTAACAGAAGCTGAGCTGAACGACGCTATCTTCGGTATTAAGCCCAACAAGGCATTAATGCACGCAATGGTTGTGAATTATCTGGCTAACCAGAGACAGGGCACACAGTCAACTCTTACCAGAACTGAGGTAAGAGGCGGCGGAAGAAAGCCCTGGAGACAGAAGGGTACAGGCCACGCAAGACAGGGCTCTATCAGAGCTCCCCAGTGGGTACACGGCGGCGTAGCACTTGGACCCAAGCCCAGAGATTACAGCTATACACTTAATAAGAAGGAGAGAAGACTTGCTCTCAAGTCTGCACTTTCCACAAAGGTGATCGACAATAACATCGTTGTTGTAGACGCTATCAAGACTGAGGATTACAAGACCAAGGTCGTTGTAGATATGCTCAAGGCACTGGGCGCTGAGGGCAAGGCTCTTATCGTTACCGCCGAGGCAGATCAGAAGGTAGTAAAGAGCGCTGCAAACATTCCCGGTGTTAAGACGGCAACAGTAAACACTCTCAGTGTTTATGACATTCTGAATTACGATAAGTTTATCGTTTCTTCAGAGGCTGTAAAGAAGATCGAGGAGGTTTACGCATAATGAAAACTGCTCACGATATTATTATCAAGCCTATCATCACTGAAGATTCTATGGACAGACTTCAGGACGGCAAGTATACTTTTAAGGTCGCTAAGGACGCTAACAAGATCGAGATAGCTAAGGCTGTCGAGGAGATCTTTGACGTTAAGGTAGCTAAGGTAAATACCATCAGCGTCAAGGGCAAGCTGAAGAGAATGGGCAGATACGCTGGTTTCCGCCCTGACTGGAAAAAGGCGATCGTTACTCTTGAGGGAGACAAGACCATCGAGTTCTTCGACGGAATGTTCTGATAGAGGTCAGATGTAAGAGATAAGACCTGTCTTGTCTCTGCACTGCTCTTTCCCTCTAAAAGAGGTGCGCTTTATGCGCATTGCTCCGAGGACGCTCCGCTTTACCGAGGAGAGCTTCGGAAAGGCTTTGCGAGGCGGTGAGGACCGCTCGTTGATGATGTTCCGCAAAGCGTAAGTATGGAAGGGTGCTTGGCTGAAATGCTTTGCCCTTTTCGCAAAACCTGATAAGGAGTGAATTTATAATGGCAATTAAGACTTATAAGCCTACGACTCCCGGAAGAAGAGGCATGACTGTCATCGACTATTCGGGTCTGTCAAAGGTAGAGCCTTGCAAGTCTCTTCTCGAGCCGCTCAAGAAGAATTCGGGAAGAAACAGCTACGGTAGGATCACCGTTCGTCACAGAGGCGGCGGAGTAAGAAGAAAATACCGTGTAATTGATTTTAAGAGAAACAAGCTCGATATGAACGCTACAGTTCAGACTATCGAGTACGATCCTAACAGATCGGCATTCATCGCTCTCGTTGAGTACGAGGACGGTGAGAAGAGATATATCATCGCACCTAACGGTCTTGCTGTTGGCGATGTGATCAGAGCAGGCGCCGGCGCCGACATCAAGCCCGGCAACGCACTTGCACTTTCCGATATCCCTGTGGGTACTTTCATCCACAACATCGAGCTCTACCCCGGTAAGGGCGCACAGCTTGTTCGTTCAGCCGGCAATATGGCTCAGCTCATGGGCAGAGAGGGCGCTTATGCTCTCGTAAGACTTCCCTCGGGCGAGATGAGAAGGATATCTGTTAACTGCATGGCTACTATCGGTCAGGTAGGAAACATCGATCACTCAAACGTAAACATCGGTAAGGCAGGAAGAAAGCGCCACATGGGCTGGAGACCTACTGTAAGAGGTTCGGTAATGAACCCCTGCGATCACCCGCACGGTGGTGGTGAAGGTAAGTCGCCTGTTGGCCGTCCCTCACCTGTTACCCCCTGGGGTAAGCCTACACTGGGCTACAAGACCCGTGCTAAGCATCACCGCTCCGATAAGTTTATCGTAAAGCGCAGAAACGGCAAGTAAGCTGAAAGGAGGACGATGATAAATGGGCAGAAGTGTCAAGAAGGGCCCTTACGTACAGGAGGCTCTTTATAAGAGAGTTATCGCAATGAACGAGGCAGGCGAGAAGAAGGTTCTTAAGACCTGGAGCAGAGCTTCCACTATTTTCCCTGATTTCGTTGGTCATACATTCGCAGTGCATGACGGCCGCAAGCACGTTCCCGTATATGTAACTGAGGATATGGTAGGTCACAAGCTGGGCGAGTTCGCACCCACAAGGACTTATAAGGGTCATGCGGGTTCAAAGACCTCGAACAACGGCAAGAAGTAAGCGGAAGGAGGAGTACAGATGGAAGCAAAGGCTATACTGAGAACTGCTCGTATTGCTCCCCGTAAGGTACAGATCGTTCTCGATCTGATAAGAGGCAAGGACTACGAGGTAGCATTAGCAACAGTAAAGAACACACCCAAGGCTGCAAGTGAATATCTTGAAAAGCTTCTTAAGTCCGCCGCTGCAAATGCAGAGAACAATCATAACATGGATAAGAACAACCTCTATGTTGCCGAGTGTTATGTTTGTCCCGGACCTATTATGAAGAGAATCATGCCAAGAGCACAGGGCAGAGCCTATAGGATCCTGAAGAGAACATCACACATCACAGTTGTTCTCAAGGAAAAGGATTAAGCTGAAAGAGGAGGTAAACTACATGGGACAGAAAGTAAATCCGCACGGACTCAGAGTCGGTGTGATAAAGAATTGGGATTCCCGCTGGTTTGCAGATAAGAGCACTTTCGGCGATACACTGGTTGAGGATTACAATATTCGTAAGGATATAATGAAGGATCTGAACAGAAGATCCAAGAACCCCGCAGACAAGTGCGTATACGCCGGTGTTCCGAAGGTCGAGATCGAGAGATTTGCCGGCAAGGACGGCAATCAGAAGGTCAGGATACACATCCACTGCGCTAAGCCCGGTCTTGTAATAGGCAGAGGCGGTGCGGAGATCGAGAAGCTTCGTGCAAACATTGAAAAGAAGATAGGCAAGAGCGTTGCCATCAATATCGTTGAGGTAAAGCAGCCCGATATCAACGCACAGCTGGTAGCTGAGAAGATCGCTCACGATCTGGAGGACAGAATTTCTTTCAGAAGAGCTATGAAGCAGTCTATCGGCAGAGCTATGAAGCTGGGCGCTAAGGGTATAAAGGTCAAGGCATCAGGCAGACTTGCAGGCGCCGAGATCGCCAGAAGCGAGAGCTATCACGAGGGTACTATCCCGCTGCAGACTATCAGAGCTGATATCGACTACGGTACCGCTGAGGCGCACACCACATACGGTATCATCGGTCTGAAGGTATGGATCTACAGAGGCGAGGTCCTCAAGGGTGAGATCGCTGCAAGCGACAGACGTGATACAGGCGACAGAAATGACAGAAAGCGCAAGCCCAGACGTGATGACAGAAATAACGGTCACCGCAGAGATTTCAACAGGGCTAGAGCTCCTAAAAGAGAAGGAGGTAACGACTAATGCTGCTTCCAAAGAGAGTTAAGTTCAGAAAACAGCACCGCGGCCGTATGAAGGGCAAGGCGCTGAGAGGAAACAAGGTTTCCTACGGTCAGTTTGGTCTGCAGGCACTTGAGCCTGCCTGGATAACCTCGAACCAGATCGAGGCTGCCCGTATCGCTATGACAAGATATATCAAGCGTGGCGGTCAGGTATGGATCAAGCTGTTCCCCGATAAGCCTGCAACAAGAAAGCCCCTGGGTACCCGAATGGGTAAAGGTAAGGGCGCTCCCGAATACTGGGTAGCCGTTGTTAAGCCGGGCAGAGTAATGTTCGAGATAGCAGGCGTTCCCGAGGAGACTGCTAGAGAGGCTATGAGACTCGCTATGCACAAGCTCCCCGTAAAATGTAAGTTCGTAGTCAGAGAAACTGAGGAATTGGGTGGTGAGCAATAATGAAGGCAAATGAGATCAAGGATATGACCGCCGACGAGCTTAACGTAAAGCTTGCCGAGCTTAAAGAAGAGCTTTTCAACCTTCGTTTCCAGCACGCTGTGAACCAGCTTGAAAACCCTAAGAGACTTCAGGCTGTCAAGAAGGATATTGCTCGTGTAAAGACATTCATTCGTAAGCAAGAGTCCGAGGTTCAGTAAGGAAAGGAGGATAAACTGTGAGCGAAAGAAATCTGAGAAAAACAAGAGTCGGTACTGTAGTTTCCGATAAGATGGACAAGACTATAGTAGTTGCTATCAAGGATAACGTTCAGCACCCTCTTTACAAGAAGATCATCAAGAGAACAGTTAAGCTTAAGGCGCACGACGAGAATAACGAGTGCGGCATAGGCGACAAGGTCGAGGTAATGGAAACAAGACCTCTCTCCAAGGATAAGAGATGGAGACTTGTTAAGATCATCGAGAAGGCTAAGTAATTAAACATTTTCAAGGCGCCTGGCAGAAAGCTGTTTCTGCCAAGGGTGCTGAGTTTTGAAAGGAGGAACGCACTGTGGTACAGATGCAGACTTACCTGAAGGTTGCAGATAACTCCGGCGCTAAGGAGCTTATGTGCATCCGTGTTCTCGGCGGTACGAGAAGAAAGTATGCAAACATCGGTGACGTTGTAGTTTGTTCTGTAAAGAAAGCAACACCAGGCGGCGTTGTTAAAAAGGGCGATGTTGTTAAAGCAGTAATCGTTCGTTCAGCAAAGGGTCTTCGCCGTTCAGACGGAACATATATCCGTTTCGACGAAAACGCTGCTGTTATAATCAAGGAAGATAAAAATCCCAGAGGTACACGTATCTTTGGACCGGTCGCTAAAGAGCTGAGAGATAAGGATTATATGAAGATCCTCTCGCTGGCGCCCGAGGTACTTTAATTTGGAGGTGTCGTAGAAATGAGTAAGGTACACGTTAAAACAGGCGACACCGTCGTTATCCTTTCAGGTAAGGATAAGGGCAAGCAGGGTAAGGTCCTTCAGGTATCACCCAAAGAGGGTAAGGTCATCGTTGAGGGACTTAACATCGCAAGAAAGCACATAAAGCCCAGAAACGCACAGCAGCAGGGTGGCATCGTTGATGCTGAGGCAGCTCTGTACGCTTCAAAGGTAATGGCAGTTTGCCCCAAGTGCGGCAAGCCCACAAGAGTAGCTCATAAGTTCCTGGAGGACGGAACTAAGGTCAGGGTCTGCAAGAACGCAGACTGCGGCGAAGAATTTTAAGGAGGAGTAAACTATGGCTGCAAGACTTAAAGAACAGTATGTTAGCACAGTAGCTCCTGCTCTGATGAAGAAATTCGGCTACGCTAACGTAATGCAGATCCCTAAGCTTGATAAGGTGGTTATCAACGTCGGCTGCGGCGCTGATAAGGATAATAAGAAGGTCATCGACGCTATCATGACAGATCTGGCTGCTATCACAGGACAGAAGCCGATCGTGTGCAAGGCAAAGAAGTCGGTGGCAAACTTCAAGCTGAGAGACGGACAGATAATCGGTGTTAAGGTAACACTGAGAGCGGAGAAAATGTATGAGTTCGTTGACAGACTTTTCAACGTCGCATTCCCCCGCGTAAGAGATTTCAGAGGTATCAACCCCAACTCCTTTGACGGCAGAGGAAATTACTCTACAGGTATCAAGGAGCAGCTGATCTTCCCTGAGATCGAGTACGATAAGATCGACAAGGTAAGAGGTATGGATATCAACTTTATCACTACCGCTAATACAGACGAAGAGGCAAAGGAGCTGCTTTCACTTATGGGCGCACCTTTCGCTGACAAGTAAGAGGAGGATATAGACTATGGCAAAGAAGGCTATGATAAACAAGCAGCAGGCTAAGCCTAAGTATTCAACTCGTGCTTACAACAGATGCAAGATCTGCGGAAGGCCCCACGCTTATCTGAGAAAGTTCGGCGTTTGCCGTATCTGCTTCAGAGAGCTGGCTCACGACGGTCAGATCCCCGGCGTTAAGAAGGCAAGTTGGTAAAAGGAGGTCAACGGCATGCAAATTACTGATACAATAGCAGATCTGTTAACAAGGATCCGTAATGCAAGCACTGCTAAGCACGCAACTGTTGACGTGCCTGCGTCAAACATCAAGAAGTCAATCACACAGATCCTCGTTGATGAGGGCTATGTAAAGAACTTCACTGTTATTGAGGACGGCAAGCAGGGTATCATTAGGATAACTCTTAAATATGACGAGAACAGAAATTCCGTTATCACAGGACTGAGACGTGTTTCAAAGCCCGGACTCAGGATCTACGCAAGCTGTGAGGATATGCCTAAGGTAATAAAGGGAATGGGTATCGCTATCGTTTCCACATCAAAGGGCGTTATCACAGATAAAAAGGCCAGAGAGCTGGGCGTAGGCGGCGAGGTTCTCGCATTCATCTGGTAAGGAGGACTAAGAATATGTCAAGAATCGGTATTAAGCCTATTAGTGTTCCTGCAGGTGTAGAGGTCACAGTTGCAGAGGGCAACGTTGTTACAGCTAAGGGTCCCAAGGGTACACTTACAAAAACATTCCATAAGGATATGATAATCAAAAACGAAGGCGGTGTCATCACTGTTGAGCGTCCCTCTGAGGATAAGCTCCACAAGTCGCTGCACGGCCTTACAAGAACACTTATCTCCAACATGGTTGAGGGTGTTACAAATGGCTTTTCAAAGAAGCTCGAGATCGTCGGCGTCGGCTACAGAGTACAGAAGCAGGGCAAGGAGATCGTTCTTAACCTCGGTTTCTCACATCAGGTTAGATTTGCAGAGACCGATACGATAAAGCTCGATGTTCCCGATCCTAACCATGTGGTAGTTTCAGGCTGCGACAAGCAGGAAGTTGGTCAGTTTGCTTGTGAGATCCGTGAAAAGCGTCCTCCTGAGCCTTATAAGGGTAAGGGTATTCGCTATGAAGGCGAGTATGTTATCCGCAAGGAAGGCAAGGCAGGAAAAGGCGCTAAGAAGTAATAAAAGGAGAGAATCACTATGGTTAAAAAGCTTGACAGAGCTAAGGCAAGAGCAAAAAGACATCAGAGGATCCGCAACAAGATCAGCGGAACAGCTGATTGTCCTCGCCTCAACGTATTCCGCTCCTCTAAGCATATATATGCACAGATCATCGACGACGCTAACGGCGTAACACTCTGCTCTGCATCGTCAATGTCCAAGGATTTTGACGGCAACGGCGGCAACAAGGAAGGCGCACGCAAGGTAGGCGAGATGATCGCTGCAGCGGCAAAGGCAAAGGGTATCGAAAATGTCGTTTTCGACAGAGGCGGCTACCTCTACCACGGCCGTGTGCAGGAATTAGCAGACGGAGCCCGTGAAGGCGGACTTAAGTTCTAAGTAAGGAGGAGTAACGATGGCTTTAATAGATGCTTCAAATATGGAGCTTGAGGAGAAGGTCGTAGCTATCAACAGAGTATCAAAAACTGTTAAGGGCGGACGTATCATGAAGTTCTCCGCACTCGTAGTTGTAGGCGACGGCAACGGCATTGTAGGCTTCGGCATTGGTAAGTCGGGCGAGGTTCCCGATGCGATAAGAAAGGCTATTCAGGACGCTAAGAAGAACCTTATCAGGATCTCACTGAAGGGTACAACTATCCCCCATGAGATCGTAGGCAAGTTCGGCGCAGGAGAGGTACTTCTGAAGCCGGCTGCACCCGGTACAGGTATCATCGCAGGCGGTACTGTAAGAGCGGTAGTTGAGGTTGCAGGTATCAGAGATATCAGAGCTAAGTCGCTTCGTTCAAACAATCCTTACAATGCAGTAAGGGCAACTATAAACGGTCTTGCAAACGTAAGAACAGCAGAGAAGATCGCTGAGCTCAGAGGCAAGACAGTCAAGGAAATTTTTGAGTAAGGAGGATGAACAGTATGGCAAACCTGAAAATTCAGCTGGTCAAGAGCCTTAACGGCAGAAGCGTAAAACAGATCGCCACTGCTAATTCTCTTGGACTGAGAAAGATCGGGGATACAACAGAACAGCCCGATAATCCCTGCACACAGGGCAAGATCAAGCTGGTATCCCACCTTGTAAAAGTAACCGAAGCATAAGGGGGTGCGATACACATGAAACTTCACGAATTATCACCTAATGCAGGCGCAACAAAGGAAGTAAAGCGTAAGGGCAGAGGTCACGGCTCAGGCAACGGCAAGACCGCAGGCAAGGGACACAAGGGTCAGAAGGCTCGTTCAGGCGGCGGAGTAAGACCGGGTTTTGAAGGCGGACAGACCGCTCTCGCAAGAAGGATCCCTAAGCGTGGATTCAACAATATATTTGCTACAAAGTATGCTATAATCAATGTGTCAGATCTGGATAAGTTCGTAGACGGCACAGTAGTAGATACAGAGCTTCTCAAGGCATCAGGCATAATCAAGAAGGAGCTCGACGGAGTAAAGGTTCTCGGAAACGGAGAGCTCACTAAAAACCTTACCGTCAAGGCAGCTAAGTTCTCTGCAGCTGCTAAGGAAAAAATCGAAAAGGCAGGCGGGAAGGCTGAGGTGATGTAATTGTGATAGAGACATTTCGTAATGCCTGGAAGGTTCCGGAGTTAAGAAAGAAGCTTCTCTTTACATTTTTCATCATCGTCATTTACAGAGTCGGCGGTACGGTGCCCGCACCGTATCTGGATTCTGCAGTGCTGGCAAACTGGTTCAGCCAGAACGATACAGGTAACTTTTTCAGCTACCTGAACGTACTCTCCGGCGGTAACTTTTCAAAGGCGACAGTTATGGCGCTTTCAGTCGGACCGTACATCAATGCACAGATCATCATTCAGCTGCTGACCTACGCTCTGCCGCCTCTTGAGAGACTGGCGAACGAGGGTCCCGAGGGCAGAAAGGTGCTCAATAAGATCACCAAGTATACCGCACTGGCAATTTCACTGTTCCAGGGCTGGGCGTATTACAGAACTATGCTCAACGCAGGCGCAGTGCTCTTCACAGGCAAGACCTTTGAGAGATATTTTGCCGAGGCTATCATAATCCTCGTGTTTACAGCAGGTGCGTCGCTGACCATCTGGCTCGGCGACCAGATCAATGAAAAGGGTATAGGCAACGGCGTTTCGATGCTGCTGTTCGCAGGTATCATCGCAAGAGGTCCTACGGCTGTTATGTCGCTGATAAACCTTATGCGCGACGGTATCAACGCAGGCGAGGCTAAGAATGTTATACTCGTTCCTATCATTCTCGTGATATTCGTTCTGATGATAGCTTTTATCATCTTCATGAACAATGCCGAGAGAAGGATCCCTATCCAGTACGCAAAGCGTGTTGTTGGCAGAAAGCAGTACGGCGGACAGAATACCTTCATTCCTATCAAGATCGCAATGAGCGGCGTTCTTCCTATCATCTTTGCGATGTCGTTCATGTCTATCCCTTCAACACTGGAAATGTTCATCAAGCCTAAGACAGGCAGCTTCTACGATAAGTTTTTGCACTGGTTCAGCTATACTCACCCGTTCTATGCTTGTCTCTACTTTATCCTTATTATCGGCTTCAACTATTTCTATGTAAGTATGTCTTACAACCCCGTTGAGATCGCTAATAACCTGAGACAGAATAACGGCGCAGTACCCGGTATAAGACCCGGTAAGCCTACCAGCGACTATTTCAAAAAGGTACTCTCGAAGATAACCCTCGTGGGTGCGGTGTTCCTTGGTATCATCGCTATCTTCCCTATCATATTCACCGCTATCACAAAGATGAATATCGCTATGGGCGGTACCTCGATACTGATCGTTGTAAGCGTTGCCCTTGAAACGGCAAGAACTATGGAGTCACAGATGATGATGCGTCATCACTCGGGCTTCCTGAAATAAACCACACACATTCAATGTCTGATCGAGAAAAGGAGTTTGAACATGAATATTATTCTTTTAGGTGCTCCTGGAGCAGGTAAGGGTACACAGGCAGAGGTGATAAACAAAGAGCTCGGTATCCCTACGATATCAACAGGCAATATGCTCAGAGCTGCTGTAAAGGCAGGCACTGAGTACGGTCTTAAAGCAAAGGCTGCTATGGATGCAGGTGCTCTGGTATCTGATGACATAGTTATAGGTATCCTCAAAGACAGGATCGCTGAGCCTGACGCTCAGAACGGCTTTATTCTTGACGGCTTCCCAAGAACAGTTCCCCAGGCTGAGGCACTGGACGCTATGGGTGTTCAGATAGATAAGGTCATCGAGATAGATGTTCCCGACGAGACCATCAAGCAGAGACTTTCGGGCAGAAGAGTTTGCCTGAAGTGCGGTGCTACCTACCACGTTGACTTCAAGCCTTCCAAGGTCGAGGGAGTCTGCGATGCTTGCGGCGATCCCATCGTTATCCGCAAGGATGATGAGCCTGCAACGGTTCTCAGCAGACTTGCAACATATCATGAAACTACCGCTCCCCTCAAGGGCTATTACGAGAACCAGGGCAAGCTGATCTCGGTAAAGGGCCTTGATACAGTGGAGGAGACCTCAAAGGCTGTTCTGGCAGTTCTTAAGTAAGAGCTGATAAATTTCAAGCTGCGGCTTATAGAAAGTTTACGAGGCGTATTATAATGATATGCATTAAATCCAATAAAGAGATCGAAAAAATGCGCAAGGCAGGCAGCATCACTGCAGGCGCTATCCTGGCGGCAGGTGAAGCTCTCAGACCGGGTATGACTACCCATGAGCTTGACAGAGTCGTCGAAAAGTATATAACCTCACACGGTGCTAAGCCCGGGTTCAAGGGCTACGGCGGATTTCCTGCCGCAGCTTGCATCTCGGTGAACGATGAGGTAATACACGGTATCCCGGGACCCCGTAAGATAATGGAGGGCGATATAGTTTCTGTCGATACGGGAGCTTATATCGACGGATATCACGGGGATTCCTGCAAGACCTTTGCCTGCGGAAAGATTTCCGACGAGGTACAGGCGCTTCTGGATTCTACTGAGCAGAGCCTTTATGTTGCCATCGAAATGGCAAAGCCGGGCGTAAGGATCGGTGATATAGGCGCTGCTATACAGAAGTATAACGAGGACAGAGGCTTTTCTGTGGTGAGAGAGTTCGTGGGACACGGACTGGGAAGGGATCTTCATGAGGATCCCGAGGTCCCCAATTTCGGCAGACCCGGCAGAGGCGTAAGGCTCCAGGCGGGAATGGTCATCTGCATAGAGCCTATGATAAATATGGGCTCTCCTGCAATAAAGGTGATGGACGATAAGTGGACCGTTAAAACACAGGACGGCAAGTGGTCCGCTCATTTTGAGCACGCTATCGCTATAACTCAGACGGGGGCAGTTATACTGTCAAAGCCCTGATGAGCGTGAGCGGTGCAGATATAAAGGTCGGCACGCTGGTAAGAGCACAGGCAGGGCGTGACAAAGGCTCCTATTTAGTTGCAGTGGGAGTTCACGACGGCTTTGTTGAGCTCGCAGACGGCAGACGGCGTAAAGCCGAAAAGCCCAAGCGCAAGAACATAAAGCACATTTCACCTGTCGATGCTCCCGTTTACAGCGGCGAGCTGACTAACAAGAAATTAAGACAGCTTATAAACGGGTACATGACCCAGACCCGCTTGAAGCAGACACAAGACCTTTAGAATGGGGAGGTTTTTTAATGTCGAAGGAAGATGTACTTGAAGTAGAGGGTACAGTTGTTGAGGCACTGCCTAACGCAACATTCAAAGTTGAACTGACAAACGGTCATAAAATTCTTGCTCATATTTCGGGTAAGCTTCGTATGAATTACATTCGTATCGTACCCGGAGATAAGGTCACGGTCGAGATGTCACCATACGACTTGTCAAAGGGAAGAATAACCTGGAGAGCTAAGTAAAAGCTTTCCATATCAGTTGAGGAGCAGGAAGCTTCTCGTGTAAGTTAAAGGAGGTATTTCAATGAAAGTAAGACCTTCAGTTAAGCCTATCTGCGAAAAGTGCAAGGTTATCAAGAGAAAGGGCAAGATAATGGTTATCTGCCAGAACCCTAAGCACAAGCAGCGTCAGGGCTAAAAACCAATAATGGAGGTGCAGCTAAATAATGGCTCGTATTGCTGGTATAGACCTGCCAAGAGATAAGAGAATAGAAGTAGCTCTTACCTACGTTTACGGCATAGGTCAGAAAACTGCTACTAAGATCCTCGCCGAGACAGGCGTTGATCCTGACGTAAGAGTTAAGGATATGAATGAGGACGATGTAGCTAAGCTTCGTGAATATATTGATCATAATTTGACTGTTGAGGGCGATCTGAGAAGAACAGTTGCTCTTAACATCAAGAGACTGACAGAGATCGGTTGCTACAGAGGTATCCGTCACAGAAAGGGTCTGCCTGTCAGAGGACAGAGGACCAAGACGAATGCAAGAACCCGTAAGGGCCCTGTAAAGACCATCGCTAACAAGAAGAAGTAAAAGGAGGGTGTGAACAATGGCTCAGGCTAAGAAAAAGACTACTATTCGCCGTCGTCGCGAGAGAAAGAACATTGAACAGGGACAGGTTCATATCCAGTCTACTTTCAACAACACCATCGTTACAATTACCGATATGCAGGGTAATGCTATTTCTTGGGCTTCCGCAGGAGGACTTGGCTTCAGAGGCTCTAAGAAGTCTACTCCCTTCGCTGCACAGACTGCTGCCGAGACAGCTGCAAGAGCTGCCAAGGAGCACGGTCTTAAGACAGTTGAGGTATTTGTAAAGGGACCCGGCGCAGGACGTGAGGCAGCTATCAGAGCGCTTCAGTCAGAGGAGCTGGAGGTAAGACTTATCAAGGACGTTACCCCTATCCCCCACAACGGCTGCCGCCCCCCCAAGAGAAGAAGAGTGTAATAACAGGATATTTGAGTTTGCAGCTTAACTCAAAGTCGGGTAAAGCAGCATAGCGTAAGACTTGAAGCCCGATACTAAATTAGAAAACGGAGGTCATTTAAAATGGCAGTAAACAGAGAACCAATACTCAAGAGATGCAAGTATCTCGGAATCAGCCCCATGGTAATGGGCGTTGCTAAGGAAACAAAGAGAGACCCCAACGCTAACAAGCGCAGAAAGGTCTCTGAATACGGTCTTCAGCTGAAGGAGAAGCAGAAGCTGAGATTCATCTACGGCGTTCTGGAGAAGCAGTTCCATCACTACTTCGAGATCGCTCAGAAGATGGAGGGACAGGCAGGTACTAACCTGATAACCATTCTTGAGTCAAGACTCGACAACGTAGTTTTCAGAATGGGTCTTTCTATGACAAGACGTGAGTCCCGTCAGCTGGTGGTTCACGGTCACTTCCTGGTAAACGGCAAGAGAGTTGATATCCCTTCCTACAGAGTTAAGGTAGGCGACGTTATCTCACTGAAGGAGAATAGCAAGAAGAGCGTTAAGTTCAAGCAGATCATCGAGACTACTGCAGGCAGGACCACTCCTACATGGCTTGATGTAGATAAGGAGAACCAGACCGCAAAGGTTATCCGTATGCCGGTCAAGGAGGACCTTGATTACGAGATCGAGGAGCACCTGATCGTCGAGTTGTATTCTAAATAATGTATTGAAAACAGTTCTCTGCGGCTGTGCTTTAACAGTGCAGCCTGCGGGAACACTAGATATGTTTGTCGGAATATTATTATTTGAGCAAAAACAATCGAGTTTGAAACAGGAGGGTTATTAATGCTTGAAAAGATAGAAAAGCCTAAGATCGAAACGCCTGAGCTTAAAAGCAACGGAACATACGGCAAGTTTATTCTGGAGCCTTTGGAGCGTGGCTATGGTATCACTCTCGGCAACAGCCTGAGACGTGTACTGCTCTCCTCTTTGCCTGGTGTGGCTGTTACATCTGTAAAGATAGACGGCGTACACCACGAACTATCAACTATCCCGGGAGTTAAGGAGGACGTAACTGAGATCATCCTTAACCTCAAGGGTCTAACTGCAAAGCTTTACGGTGAAGGTCCGAAGACCATCTATATTGAAGCTGAGGGCGAATGCGTGGTAACCGCAGGCGACATCAAAACAGACTCAGAGGTAGATATTCTCGTACCCGATATGCATATTGCAACACTGGGCGCAGGCGCTAAGCTTTACATGGAGATAACCATCGACAGAGGCCGTGGTTATGTTTCCGCTGAAAAGAACAAGTCGCTTATGCAGAATGCACCTATAGGCATTATTGCCGTAGACAGTATTTATTCGCCGGTACTGAAGGTCAACTACACGGTAGACAACACCCGTGTAGGTCACATTACCGACTTTGATAAGCTCACCTTAGAGGTGTGGACCGACGGAACTATCTCCGCTAAGGAGGCTGTATCAATGGCAGCCAAACTCCTCAACGAGCATCTTAATCCATTCGTTGATCTCTCGGAGGAGACCAACGTTGTGGAGATCATGGTCGAGAAGGATGACCAGGGAAAAGAAAAGATCCTGGAGATGACCATTGAGGAACTTGACTTATCCGTGCGTTCATTCAACTGTCTCAAGCGCGCAGGTATAAACACAGTCAACGATCTGATTGAAAAGTCCGCAGAAGAGATGATGAAGGTCAGAAACCTTGGCAAAAAGTCATTCGACGAAGTCAGGGAGAAGCTTCATTCACTGGGCTATGAGCTCAATTCTGAGGATAATGATTAAAGAAGTAAGGAGTGAAAATCTATGCCAGGCACAAGAAAGCTGGGAAGGACCAGTGACCAGAGAAAGGCAATGCTCAGAGCTATGGTCACATATCTTCTCGAGAACGGTAAGATTGAAACAACTGTAACAAGAGCTAAGGAAGTAGCTGCTATGACCGAAAAGATGATAACACTCGGCAAGGCAGGCGACCTCCACTCAAAGCGCCAGGTACTTTCTTATGTAACTAAGGAAGCTGTTGCCAAGAAGCTCTTTGATGATATCGCTCCCTCCTACGAGGGCAGAAACGGCGGCTACACCAAGATCGTAAAGATCGGACCCAGAAGAGGCGACGCTGCTGAAATGGCTATCATTCAGTTGGTTTAATAACTTATAGAATTATTAAAACGTTCTGCATTTTTTGCAGAACGTTTTTATTTCCCCCACCTTCCGCACTATTGTGGAGTAGGCAAGTGGTCGAGTCCTCCCCTCCGGGGTGCTCACCGCACGGGGTATTCCCCCCTCCTGTCGCACTTTTGTGTGGACGGCAGGATATCGAGTCCTCCCCGGAGGGGTCCTCACCGGACGGGGTGTTTCCCCCACCTGTGCCTCTAGAAGCAAGAAGCAAGAGGCAAGAAGCAAG
>ERZ842401.2555-NODE-2555-length-24232-cov-11.430947_pt1 | contig 24232 bp, 24 predicted proteins | sample MGYA00521270_ERZ842401 | MGnify/ENA primary metagenome ERZ842401 (study PRJEB31892, sample SAMEA3878208) | bioreactor metagenome | biome: Moose rumen | place: Sweden | collected 2011-10 | study: EMG produced TPA metagenomics assembly of the PRJEB12797 data set... | reverse complement strand
GAATTATTAACGCACCCTGTTGACCATCTCATGCCCTAGGGTGCTGAGTAGTTACTATTTCTGCTATTTATTTTAATGTTACTTAATATTCTAAGGAAACTATGGAAAGATAGAAGGATTAAATTACGTTTTTTGACGGGAAAACTTGATAGTAAAAATAGTATTTTATATCAAATATGGATAAAACAAATGCCGTTGCAAATATGCGAAACAGCAACATAGAGATGCTCAGATTCTTGATGATGTTTGGTATATGCATGTGGCATATATTAATGCATGGCTTTGGATTGAGGCATATGGCAACCAACGAAATGCATCCCTCTTACGAGCAAATCTTAGCTTTGTGCTTTTTGGTACCTGCAACTAATTGTTTTATGTTTATTTCAGGCTATTTCGGATTAAAATTAAAAAGGGAAAAACTTATTTCACTATTTGTCCAGGCTACATTCTATTATTTATTGTGTATCATAATCCGAGATACTTGCAGTTTTGGATTATGGATTGGTTTGAGTTATATCATAAAGAATCCATTTCCACTAACTAATGGAGCCTGGTGGTTTTTAACATGGTACATTGTAATCATGATAATAAGCCCGCTTGTTGAATTAAATGGGGGGAAGAAGAGAGATTCGTTGATTACTAGTATGATGATTTTTATCAACTCGTTTGGCATATGGTTAAACCATAGAAGTTCAGGTAGCGATCTTATGGGATTATTGACAATATACATGACTGGGAGAATGTTAAGTAAATACTATAGAGAATTAGAAAAGATTACCATCAAGTTTTGGCTTTTCATATTCTTCTTGGTAACTGCTGTCCTCACACTTGCTGCTGCGGCTTTTTCCTCAAGAGGCGATGATAAAATGGTATGGACCTTGCTGATGTATAATAACCCAATGGTCATTATTCAAGCTGTTTCGCTTTTTTATTTCACGAAAGGTCTTCCAATGAAATTATGGTCAATTCCCCGCTTTTTGGGATCCCATTGCTTTGCTATATATCTTATTACAGAATTTACGAGTAATGCTTTTTATATATTATGGCGTAATGTTTATGAATCACATGGAATGATTATCATGTTTGCGCTAGCATTAGGAACTTGTATCCTTATTTGTTTTATAGACAGAGTCCGTGTTGTTCTGTCAGTGAATGTAAATAAGGTACTTTTAAGGATGATTTACAAAATAGAGAGGCGTTGTGAGGCTTTAGTAACTGATGAATAGTGGTAATAAAATAGCCAGAGGTGTAGCATGGACTACCATTGCTAATATTGTCAATGGCTTGTATGGCTTTGTCTCTGTTCCTATATTGATTGCATATTTTGGGAAGGCTAATTATGGCTTAATTGGACTTGCTATGTCCATTAATATTTATCTGCGATTAATGGATTTGGGGTTTAGTTCCACTAATGTAAGATATTTCTCAGATTGGCTGGCAAAGAACGATTTTCTTAAAGTGAAACGCCTTTTCCAGACGAGTCTTGCTTTTTATGGAACTTTGGGCATACTTAATTTGATTATACTAGTGATAATCTCATTCTTCTCTGACAGCATATTTAATGTTACTCAGGAGCAGGATGTGGTTATTAAGCATTTGTTTTACATACTTTCTATCAGTGCATTTGTCAGCTGGTATACATCTTGTTTTGATCAGTTAGTCAGAGCTCATGAATATGTGGGGTGGACTCAGAAGATAGCACTCATACCAAAAACTGTCCAAATAATCATTCTCATAATGACGGTGACTGTTGGTTTTACCATTGAATGGTATTATGCACTGACAACATTTTCCATGTTTGTAATCATCCCCATCATGGTATCTAAAATTAAGTCATTGTGCCCCTACATATCCTTTAGACCTTCATTAGACTATGGCATATTCAAAGAAATAGTCCTCTATAGTCTCAATATTTTTTCATTCGGTATCTTCCAATTTTCTGTCATACACCTTCGCCCCATCTTTTTAGGAATAGAAAGTTCACCAGAATCGATTACTGACTTTAGGGTATTGGATGGAATATTTAGATTTGTAACCATGTTAGGAGGATCGTTTATGGGCGTATTCCTTCCTTCTGCAACAAAAGTTGTTTCACTGCATGACGAATCTTCTATAAATAGGGTCATTTATCAAGGCACAAAGTATATTTCAATTGCGATTTGTTTTTGTTGCTTTGGAGTAATGTGCGTTGTCCCTGAACTGTTAACAGCCTATGTCGGGGCAGATTATCTATACTTGACTATTTGGCTTGACTTGTTGCTTCTTTCATCACTCAGATCTCATAATCAAGCTATCTCAAGCTTGATCTTTGCAGACTCTAATGTCAAAACTCTATCCTATTTAACATACACCATGTTCTTTAGTGCCATCATAAGTTTGTTGGCTTGTTGGTATCTAATTCCTGTCTATGACGTAGGTGGAACGGTAATCTCTTTTTTGCTGTTTAGTTTGATAGATGTTTTATTCTTCTATTTGTTTTATTGGCCTAAAATTATGCATATTGATTCGTGGAAAGTGTTCAAAACATCTTTTGCACCATATTTTTATTCGGGTGTTGTAGTATGTCTAGGGTTGAGAATGATATCTTTGCCAGACGTTAATGTTTGGGCAACTTTACTGCTTAAAGGTTGTGTATTCACAGTAATTTATGTTCTTATTGCATATATTGATATGAGCAACGAAGATAAGCAGTTTGTGCAGAAAATACTTGGAAAATGGTGACAAGTTGTAGGTTAAATTCATTTATACGTAATTAATGTAAATGTCCATTCTTATACAATTAGTCATAATTATACTTGGTTTGCTTATTTTCATCCTACCGATGAAACATAAGTTGGCTTTACTTGTGTTCTCTTTTATTTGTCTGGATGCCGTACAAATCTCTTTCGGAAAATTCAAAAGTCCCGAAAATTTGTTTTGCTTATTTTTCTTCCTTTCAGAGATTCCAAGGATGATTGGCGACATAAAGAAATTACGGGGTACTATTATCTTTAAGCTTATGGTGATGATGTTAATAGCTTCATTCGTTCTGTTGCTATTTAGCCCACACTATCATAAAGTTACAGGTCCTGTTTGGATCTTTCTTAAAGAAATGGTGTTCAAATATTTTGCGTTAGCCTACGGATATGTGTCTATCCACAGAAGTAATGATTTTAAACCTGTAATGAAAACGGTTTTTGTAGGGATGTTGTTGCTAACCTTTATTGGAATGATAAATTGGATGACAAAAAGCAGTCCATGGCTCTCATTTGTGCAACCAGAGGGCTTAGGGGGAGGTGATTACCGGGAATTTTCTTTAGCGGATAGGTTTAGGGTACAATCTATGTTCTTAAATCCGTTTTGCTATGGCTATGTGTGTTTGGTCTGTTTTCTTGTCTATCTATATTCATATAAAAAGAGGATGGTAAGTAAAATGTATTTTGCTATAGTTGCTTTATGTTCTATATTTGGTATTTTCTCATGTGGGTGTCGTACATTATGGCTTCTATTTGTTATGGTATTACTACTCTATTATTCTATATTACTGAAGAAAAAGCAATTTTTCAAAACAGGTCTCTTGTCTATTGCTGTAATGATATCTATATGGATGTTTTTGCCAGAACAAGTAAAGATAGAGTTTATGGATAAAATGTCTCAAGCATTTACAACTGACACCAATGTTGTCGCCTCTGGTGGTAGTAGTGTGGGAATGCGACTTGTCCAATTTGCTGCGGTACTGAATCATGTTCAAGGGCATTATCTGTTTGGGCTGGGAAAAGATTATTTCTTGATAGATATGGGATGGGGTGAAGGAGGTTTAGATACAGTTGTAGACGAAGATTTATGGGGGCTTGAAGGTATTTATATGGGATTGCTGTTGGAAAGAGGAATTGTAGGGTTAATGTTTTGGGTTGTTTTTTGTTTCCTTATTTTATTTTTCTTTTATAAGATAAAGATAGAGTATAAAGACGAAGCTTCTTTGGGAATATCCTTGATCATGGCTTACATGTTGTTTTCATGTATGACGGGAGAGCTTAATAGTGCATTCCCGACATTCCTTCTTTTGGGTGTTATTATGAGAATCTCCATTCTAAATCAACAGTTTATGTTGACAAATAATCAGAGAAGCATTAAATATGAAATTTAGCATAGTGATACCTGCATATAAATCTGCATTCCTCAAAGAATGTATAGATAGCATTCTTGCTCAAACGTATGAGGATTTTGAACTTATCATAGTCAATGATGCTTCACCAGAAGATTTAGATTCAATCGTATTTTCATATAACGATAACCGTATTCGATATTACAAGAATGAAAAAAACTGTGGCGCAGTGAATGTCGTTGACAATTGGAACAAGTGTCTATCTTATGCTTTAGGCGACTATATCATCTGTATGGGCGATGATGACCGTCTGTTGCCAAATTGCCTCGAAGAGTATGTTAATCTAATGGAGAAGTATCCCGGTTTGGGTGTGTTTCATGCATGGACAGAGATAATAGATGAGGACGGCAATTTCTATAAGTTACAGCATCCTCGCCCGGAGTATGAGTCTGCATTGTCGCTTATTTGGAATCGATGGAATGGACGTTCAACTCAGTTTATAGGGGATTTTTGCTTTGAGAGAAAAACCTTGAAAAATAATGGAGGATTCTATTTTCTTCCGATGGCTTGGGCAAGTGACGATATAACTGCAGTAATAGCGGCAGACAGTAAAGGTATAGCAAATGCTCAGACTATCTGCTTCCAGTATCGAGTGAACAAGAATACCATTACGAATACAGGTAATTGGAAGACGAAAATAGAGGCAACACAACAAGAAGAAATGTGGTACCGAGATTACTTTCGTAAAAAGGCTGAGAGTCATTTGGAGGAAATAGATCGCAAATATTTGAAACTACTGAATGGTCAGTTGGAGGAAAGGTTTTCCGAGAAATATAAATGGGAAATAAGGAAAGGTTTTGCATCTCATTCTATTGGCATTCTTCATTCTTTAAACAAGGGTGATGATCTCCACCTTAGCAGCTATGATGTCGTCATATGTTGGCTCAAGGCAAAGGTTAGAAGGTGTTTAGGAAAGTGACAGTTACGCTGTTAGTGAATATTTTTATGAACATACTTTTTGTTACTAGCAAATTTGGTTTAATGAGCCATATTGACTGTGGTGCAGCTAATCGCACTACTATGCTTGTTATGGCTTTAGCGCAACTTGGACATGTTGATGTGATATCCTTTTATAAGGTACCAATCCATTCAACAATTCCTGATTGTGATGTTATTTATAATACTTTTATACCTAATGATAATCTCACACTAAAAGATAAAATCATTCGTAAATTGAATTTGATTTTTCGTCCTTGGCATCCAAATGGCTTCTATTCGATTAATAAACAAAGAGATTTGGTTGTTGAAAAACTATACAATAAAAAGAAATATGATATCGTTGTATGCCGATACATTGACAATGTTGTTTCTTGTGGATTGATGAAGTATGCAGATAAGTTAGTAGTAGACGTGGATGACAATCTTTCTTCAGCCTATAAAAGGGATTTTCAAAACAAGAAATTTCAGCATGTATGGAGTAAACCTTTTGCACTGTTGGAAATAAAGGCTGTCAACTTGATGTCAAAATGGTTGTTAAAGCAAGTTCGTCTGTCTTTTTTCTCAAATATACTAGATTCTCCGTATGATAAATCTGTCTTTTTGCATAATGTTCCAGCTTTAACCGGTGACCTTCCGAAAATAACGAATCAGACTCCCATAAGAATGCTTTTGGTGGGCTGGTTGGATTTTTTTCCAAATAAATACGGTGTTCTTCATTTTGTCCACAATATATTCCCTTTAATCCGTGAGAAAGTAACTAATGCAGAAATAAAAATTGTTGGGAAATCAAAGGACGATAACCTGTTTTCGGAATTGCGCTCTCAGAGCGGAGTAAATGCTCCTGGCTTTGTTGAGGATCTTCAAATGGAATATTCTAATTGTAGGGTAGTGATAACAGCGTTGTATCATGGTTCTGGTTCTAGTGTGAAATTCATCGAGGGCATAATGATGAATCGCCCAGTTGTCTCTACTCCTTTTGGAGCACGTGGTTTTGACACTGTATTTAAAGCTGGTGAGCACTATCTGTTAGCCGAATCTGACCAAGAATTTGCAGATAAAGTTGTCGAGTTGTTAACTTCTATTGATAAGGGCAATGAGATGGCACGTAAGGCTCGGGAAGTGGCGGACAAGAACTTCTCCCAAGAACGTTTTTTTGAAATAGTTAAGAACAATATAAATAGCACTTTTGCAAGTGTTTTAGAATAGTAGTGTAAAATCACAAAAAAGTAATTGGTTTATTATGAATAAAGAAAAGACACTTTCAATCATCATTCCGACATATAATATGGAGAAGTATCTTCGTAAGTGCCTGGACTCTCTTATCGTTTCGGATGAGAACATGCAGAGACTTGAAGTGCTTGTAGTGAATGATGGGTCAAAAGACTCATCATCAAAGATAGCGCATGAGTATGAAACCAAGTATCCTCAGACTTTTCGGGTGGTAGATAAGGAGAATGGAAACTACGGATCCTGCATTAACCGAGGATTAAAAGAGGCTAAAGGAATGTATGTGAAAGTGCTGGATGCAGATGATTTTTTTAGTGCTGATATATTGGATATTTATATTGGGTATTTGAATCAATGTGATACAGATTTGGTTATTTCAGACTTTAATGTGGTAGATGAGTTTGGAATCTGTCTGTCAGAATTTACCTTTAATCTTCCTGTTGATCATTCGTTTAAACTTCAGGATATTCCCAGCTCGATGAATACGAAACTGTTGCACCATAGCATTGCTTATAAACGAGAAGTTTTCTGTAACTTCAACTACAAACAAACGGAAGGAATCAGTTATACGGATGATGAATGGATTTTCAAACCAATGATGTGGGTGAAAGATGTTGATTATTTCCCTCATACTTTATATTTTTATCTCAGAGGACGTGAAGGTCAGACTTTTGACCCTAAAGTTATAGCATGTACATTGGAACAACGTGTAACAGTAGCAAAAGAAATGACGGATTTTTTTGAAGATTCTATTTCAAGTTGTAGAACAGAGAACAAATTATTTGTTACAGAAAAACTGGTTCTTAGACTAAAGACAGTCTATTATTATCACTTGATTAAATATGCAAATGGTGAAAACATGAAACGCATTATGGGTTTTGATGAATATCTTCTTAAAAAGTCACCTCTAATTTATGAAAAACTTAATCAAGTGTCAGATAAAGTTGGCTTGCACTATATTAAACAATGGAGAAAATGTAATTATTCTAAATTTACGCCGGCTCTTCTTTTCCGGAAGGTAACGAGATATATTGATGGAAAGATGAAAACGAAGGATGTTGTTGTGGATAGGATGCCAAATGAATTAAAACGCAAACTATTATGAAGAATAGGTTAATTGGTGCAATAGTCCTTTTCTGTTGCATAATCAATGTTCAGGCACAACTGCGATATCCTATTGTAGGAACCTATAAGAAAAAGTCTGCTCAAGGTATGGCTATTTATGGATATCAGGCATACCTTTTCAGCGATGGAGGGTTATGTCGTGTTTATGATTTCAATAATTCAAAAGTTGTAAATGAGTTTAAGTTAAGTACAAGTGCCCCTACTAATCATGTGAACAACGCATGTTTTGGCATTGAACTTGGCTCTTATAATCAAATTCCTTTTATATATATTACAGAATGTAAAAATAAATTCCGTTGTTTCGTTGAAGAGATATTGCCCGATACAACAAGACTGGTGCAAACGATATCGGCCACAAATAATGGAAAACCAGAAAGAGTATTGGTCTGGGCGATAGATAGGGAGCACGGTTTACTTTATTCTGTAACAAGATCTGATAAGACTTTAAAAAGTCAGGGTTATTCTCAAAATACTATTACGGAATATAAACTGCCTAATGTCTCGGATGGGGATGAGGTGGTATTAAGAGAGAAAGATGTACTGAAGCGATATGTAGTACAATTTCCTAACATACTTCAAGGTGCTAAAATTAGCAAGGGTAAACTCTATATTGTGACTGGTTTGCAACAGTCTGCGTCACATCGACTAGATGCCCAGCGCGCTATTCAAGTGATAGACTTGAAAAAAGGTGTTTTGGTAAAAACGATAGATTTAACTTATCTAACTACCAACGAACCAGAGGATATTGACTTTTATAAGGGAAAAGCGTTACTTTATTGTGGTCAGGAAGGTGGAATATATGAAATCAAATTATAATAGTTGCTTATGAACATAGGATTGTTAATAGCTGGCGGTTCTGGCAATCGCATGGGGCAGGACATCCCTAAACAGTTTATGCATGTTGATGGGGCTCCCATCATTATTTGGACATTAAAGGCTTTTGAGCAGCATCCTGATATTGAGGCGATTGCTGTCGTTTGTCTGAGAGGTTGGGAAACGGTATTACAATCGTATGCCAACCAGTTTTGTATCAAGAAACTAAAGTGGATATTCCCAGGGGGAGATACTGGCTTCGAGTCAATTCATAATGGTATTTATGGGCTGAAAGAGGCTGGTTGCAATGACGAGGATCTAGTGTTGATTCACGATGGGGTACGACCTTTGTTGTCTCAGGAGATCATATCTTCAAATATCGCTACCTGTAAGGCTTATGGCTATGCTGTGACGGGTATTCAGTGTCGGGAGGCTATCTTGGAGAGTCATGATGGATTTACCACAAAAACGAGTATCCCACGTGACACACTAATTCGAACTCAAACGCCCCAGACATTCCGTTTGGGAAATATCATCAAGGCACATGAGCATGCAAAAGTGAAGGGTATTACTAATACCGTTTCAAGTTGTACGCTGATAGCAGAACTGGAGGAAGATATTGAAATGCACATAGTGCCTGGGTCTGAGAAGAATATTAAGATTACGACAGTCGAGGACCTGGAAATGATCAAGGCATTGATGCATACTTCAAAAGATACATGGCTGAAATAGGTTCATATAGGGAAGACATCCTACAGATCTTCAAGGAGAACTTGCCTTGGGAGAAATTGTCTGGGACAAATATCTTGGTGACAGGGGCAACGGGACTTATTGGCGGTTGCTTGGTAGAGACATTGATGATGAATCCACGTCGGGATTATCAGGTATATGCCTCTGGTCGTAATGAAGAACGGGCGAAGGCGCGTTTTAAGGAATTTGCTGATAATCCAGCCTTCCACTTTGTGCAATATGACGTGATGCAGCCTCTGCAGAGTGATGTCCGTTTTGACTTTATCATCCATGCGGCAAGTAATGCCAGTCCTAATTTCTTCGCTCAGAAGCCTGTTGAGGTCATCAAGTCGAATATTGATGGCGTGGCACATCTGATGGAGTATGGTTTAACCCACGGGATGAAGCGATTTCTTTATGTATCCTCTGGTGAGGTCTATGGCGAAGGTGATGGTCGTGTCTTCACTGAGGACTATAGTGGTTATGTGAATAGTGCGAAGCCACGATCTTGCTATCCCTCCTCTAAGCGTGCGGCAGAAACCCTGTGTGTAAGTTATGCTGCTGAATATGGTGCCGATGTGGTCATTGCTCGTCCTTGTCATACGTATGGTCCACATTTCACAGAACAAGACAATCGGGTGTATGCCCAGTTTATCCGAAATGTGTTATGTGGTGAGGATATTGTAATGAAGAGTACGGGAGAGCAGTTCCGTAGTTGGTGCTATGTGGTGGATTGTGTTTCTGCATTGCTTCATATCCTGTTAAAAGGAATATGTGGAGAGGCATATAATATTGCGGATGAAAAATCAAACATAAGTATTCGTGAACTCGCTGAGACCATTGCTGCCATTGGAGGTCGGAAAGTTGTTATTGACCTGCCAGATGCTGACGAAAAGCGGGGCTTCAATCCTGTGACTAAATCTGTTTTCTCAACGGACAAGCTGGGGAAATTAGGATGGAGTCCTGTCACTCATCTGAATGAAGGCATCATGAACACAATATCTGAAATAATGTTAAATCATAGATGATGGAAATGACAATTAAAGAATATCCAGACTAATAATGAATAGTACAGGTGAGCAGTTCAGCTCATAGTATTACGTAGTGGGACGAGAAGTCAAACATCAGTCTACGTAACTTGGCTGAGACTATTGCGGAGATTGGCGGCAAAAAAGAGTAGGTGGTGGCACAAATTTATAATTATATTCAACAATCTGTGTTACAAAAATATTAAGTGTAAATGTATATAGCAAAAATAAATTGGAAAGATCCTCGTAAACTTTACTGGTTGAAAAATGCTCTTCATTATAATTGGCAACGATTGTTTTGCACAGACAGAGATAAAAAAATATGGGTTTTTGGTGCTTGGAGAGGTAAACAATATGATGACAATTCTCGGGCTTTATTTGAATATGTAAATAAGTATCATTCTAACAAAGTCGATGCTATATGGTTATCTGATCAAGACGGTATTGTAGAAAAAGTGAAAGCTTTAGGCTATATGGCTTATAATACATATAGCGATGAAGGGTGCAAAATTGCAAAAAAAGCAGGAGTAGCAATATACACTCATGGCTTAACGGATTTTGGTGTCAATCTTAATGTTGGCGGGGCTTATATTGTTTCATTATGGCATGGAGTAGGATTTAAGAAAATCTATAATGATAGATATTCTCAAAGGCAACTTTTTTTCAAAAAATTAATGGATAGAGTGTTCACATGGACCCAAAGAGATTTAACAATAACAACCTCGCATTACATATGCCGCCAGTTTTCTGGAATTTTTGGATTAAATAAAGATGATAAAATAGTGATTTGTGGTCAACCTCGAAATGATTTTTTTAAAAAGAATTTGAATAAGAAAGATTTGTTGAGGAATATCCCTATTGATCATCAGAAACAGTTTGTTTTATACATGCCTACATATCGTGGAAAGGAAGTGGGAGAAAATGCAATGGAGGATATTGTTCGTAAACTCTACAATTCTCAATCATTGAGGCATGTTTTAGATGTAACTAATAGTGTTTTTATTGTTAAGTTGCACCCCAAAACTCCATATTTCAATATTGGTATTCGGAATGATTTTGTTGTCTTACGCTATGATCAAGTTGAGTCGAATCAAGAACTTTTAGCTGTGGCAGATATGCTTGTCACTGACTATAGTTCTTGTTGCGTAGACTACGCACTTCTTCATCGCCCAATTATATTTTATCAACCTGACGAAGAGAATTTTGTAATGCATTCAGAGCCTCTATATGAAGAATTGATAGATATTCTGCATATAAACAGGGCTACAGATATTAAAGGTTTGGGTGAAAGAATATGTCATCCCTCATTGGAAGTAGTGGATAGGATGAATAGTATTTTTGAAGATGAATCAATTAGCGGTACATGCTATTCTGATAATGTTTACAGAGCAATAATTAAAGAAATAGGAATATAGTAATATATTAATAATAGTTACATATTATTATATTATTACTTATAGCACTACTGCATTATTACTAATGTGATTTTTAATATATTGAAAATATAGATACTGAACAATATGGGAAAGGAAAAACAAATAAAATTAATTCCTCTTACAGATGAAGAGAGAAAAAGAGTTCAGGGGTACGAATTGAAAATTTTAATAGAAATACATCGTATATGTACGAAATATAATATCCGTTACTCTTTGGCCTATGGAACATTGATAGGAGCAGTTAGACATCATGGGTTTATCCCTTGGGATGATGATGTGGATATCTGTATGTTAAGAGAAGACTATATCAAATTTAAGACTATATGTAAAAAAGAATTAGGTAGTGCTTTCTTTTATCAAAGTCAAGATACGGATCCAGAATATTTCTATCTTTTTGACAAGATTAGGTTAAACGGGACAATATTCAAAGAAAGTTTTGTATCTAAATATAATATTCATCATGGTGTGTATATAGATATATTCCCTGTCGATTTTATTCCAGACAATTATTTTCTTCGGAAGTTTCAATATTGCTGTTTTCAGTTCTTTAGAATCGGAGTTCAGGCGAAATATCTTATGCTTAATGCTCGGACTGGTGTGAAACGCTATATCTTTGGTTTCTTAAGATTGTTTTATTTCTTCATACCTTTGCGATTCTTATATAAAACAGCAAATCAAATAGCGACTTGGTATGATTGCAAACCATGTAATAGAGTCATGAATTTTTATACTCCATACAGAACACGAGAGATATTCAATTCACAGATGTATCAAAAGTATATTAGGACAGTATTTGAGAATGAGGAGTTCTGTATTGTCAGAGATTATGATCTGTTTTTGCATCAAATATATGGGAATTATATGGAATTACCACCAAAGGACCAAAGATGCACTCGTCATACAATAACAGAACTGAAATTATAGTTATCACTGTTAGACCTTTTTGGTATGGAGTATCTCAACAGGTTATTCATCTGAACTAAAAATTGTATAATAGACAATCTCCTATATAATAAGGAAGGCAGTTTCACATGATAGAATACGTTAAGTGCCGATTATGGTTTTCTATTAGTTATTAAAAAGAGTAAATATATGTGTAAAGTCAAGATCTTAAATGTTGATATAGATAACATTACACAAAATATGTTACTGGAGAAACTAAAGAAAGGTGTACTGGTGACTCCGAATGTGGATCAGATTGTGAAGATGCAGTCGGATAGTGAGTACTATGACATTGTGAGGAAGGCAGAATGGTGTGTATGTGACTCTAAGATATTGTATCTTTGCACTATGATTGCAGGGCATCCTCTTAAAGGGGTAATACCTGGTAGCAGTTTTTTTCCTGCATTCTATGAATATCACAAAAATGATCCTGACTGCAAGATCTTCTTACTCGGAGCGATGGAAGGGGTGGCACATAAAGCCATGGAACGCATCAACGAGAAGGTTGGACGCAGGATAATAGTTGGGGCTTACTCTCCGTCATATGGTTTTGAGAAGAAACAGAAAGAGAATGAAGATATCTACAGGATGATTAATAAGTCGGGTGCAAACGTCGTGCTGGTAGGTGTCGGTTGTCCGAAGCAGGAGAAGTGGATTGATGCGCATAAGGCAAAAATGCCAGAGGTAGATATATGGATGGCATTGGGTGCCACCATCGACTTTGAGGCAGGAAATATTAAAAGGGCACCTATGGTATGGCGCAAACTGTACTTAGAGTGGTTCTATCGATTTTTGCAGGAACCACGAAGAATGTATAAGCGATACTTCGTAGATGATCCCATTTTTTTCTGGCACTTCCTGAAACAATTATTGGGTTTTTATAAAAATCCGTTTGAGCCAAAAGAATAGAACATACAGTCGTAGAACTCCCGCTGGTTAGCCATGGCGACAGGATGCAGGCAGTCGGGCAGTGTGAATACGACATGGAAATATTTGGCGGGGATGATTTCTTCCCTGCGGAACTCAATCGTAAGCAGTCATTTTTTGCCGTATTGCGCATGAACAAAAATATGTGTACCTTTGCAGTCTGATCCAAAAGCAGATTGCAATGAACACAAAGAAAGAAGGAGAGTACTACTCCCAAATGGTACGTCGATACAAGAATGAGTACGGAAGTGAAAATCTCCAGGAGTTCTGTATCAAGGAAAAGGTAAGCTACACAAAGATGCTCCACTGCCTTCGTAATGAATCCTACAGAAAGCCTCAGCGGCAGACTGAGGCAAGTCAGGAGTTGCCCGGCCTACGGCCTCTTGTGGTCGATAGCCCGCTTCAGGAAGGACATCTGGTTTCAGGGGAGCGAAAGCCGAAGGCCTACAAGCAGAGACACCGTGCAGAAGTAGGCCGTGCAGACTTCAGTCTTCCTTCCGGACTTCGCCTGAGCCTTCACGGTTGTGATGTGAGTTCGCTGGTAAGTATAATCAAGGAAATGGGGAGGGTAGAATGTTAAGTCTTGGAAGTAGCTTCAACTATTATTTCTGTGCCGAGCCAGTAACACTACGCTATAGGCACAAGGGCTTACGCCACTACATCAAGAGTCATCTCCATCGTGACCCGACCAACGGTGATATTTACATATTCCTGTCAAAGGAGTGCAAGCGTATCCGGCTTTACTATTATCATCATCAAGGCGAGATACTGAGTGAAAAAATCTTAAATGCCTCCCACTTCGTTGAACCTGTATTTGACGAGAAGAAGGGAGTGTACCACATTTCATGGGAGACCTTTGTATACCTGCTTGAGGGAATAGTCCCACGCGACAGGAAAGTGCCCTTCAGTGAAGTTGGGGAGCCGGGCGAGGCGTCAATCACCTCTGAAAGCGAAATCAGCGAGGAGGCATGAAATCGCGTTTTTCGAATTTTCAGAACCGCGAGAATCCGGGTCTTAAATAATCCAAAAAGCCTGTAAATAAAGGGCTTTCGGATTTGGTCCGTTCAACTGTTTTTCCTAAATTTGCAGACATGAATTATCATGCAAGTCGAATACAGAAAGCTTGCTTTATGTTGAGACGCAGCCGATAATCTATAATTGAATAATTATGAAGTCAGACGAGAAGACCATAGTTGCCCTTACTGCACAGGCCCATAATGCCGAGGCCGACAAGCGGACGTTACAGAAGAAACTTGCCGCCAGTGAGCGTCGTGTGCAGGATTTGGAGAAACGTCTGACGGAACAGCAGGCAACATCGGATGATAAGATCCGCGAATTGACAGATAAACTGAGTCTGGAAATGGCCAAGGTGTCTGATATGATGCAGCAGTTGGTGTCCTATATGATGGGCAAGGGGGATGTGACATTGGCAGGCACTATCCATGAGACTGTCGTTGCAGGCATCCGTGAAGAGGTGCGCAAGGAAATGCGTCAGGAATATCAGGGAATTATAGACAGCCAAGCCGCTGAGATTGCAGCCCTTGAAGCTATCGTCAATCAAGGCCATGACGGTGAGTCTCCTCAGACTACGATAAAGAAGCTGGAACAGAGGAATCAGGACTTAAATCGTGACTTACATGGCCAGAAGACCGAAGGCAAGTACAACAAGCGCAACAACATGACACCCGCAGACGAGGCAGACCTCAATGGTGAGGAAGTCCCCGAATCTACCTTTGGTTCTATGATCAGGGCCGCCGCACTCAGGAGGCAGTAGAGGAATATGTGAAAGGCATCACGGAAAAGACGTATATCCATACGGACGGTGCCAAGATGTACGAGATATATAACGCAGCAGGCATTATTATGAGAGTCGCCTGTGCCGTCCACGTGAGAAGACCTTTCTGGAAACTGAAGGGAACTTCTGACGATGCAGCCCAGATAGTCTATCTCTTCGATGAGGTATTCCGAAAGGAACGAGAGTGGAATGATGAGAAGGGCATGACCAATGATGAGCGACGAAGGCGACGGTGGGATGAAGTGTATCCGATCCTGCATGAGATGAAAAATATCCTCGACAGGATGGAAAAAGAACTTGATAAGAAGACAGAACCGGACCTCGTTCGGGCAGTTAACTTTGCCCTGAAGGAGTATCCCCAGCTGCTCAGATATCTGGATGACGGCAAACTTGCCTTCAGTAATAATATCTGCGAGTTGCAGATGCGTCAGATTGCAATCTATAGGAACAATTCCTATTTTCTTGGAAGTGTGAAATCAGCCAAGCGCTTTGCCAGGCTTGTGTCCCTGACCCAAAGTGCCAAGAACTGTAAGCGCAATGTCCAGAAGTACTTCCATGACATCCTCAACCGTGTGGTGGTGACTGTCAAGGATGAACTGGTCGGCATACTGCCCCATAAGTGGGAAGAACCAGTCACGATTCCCCTGGTCTATTAAGGAATCGACATCGAAAGTCTTAAATGAATTTAAAAAATCGCATATCTGCTAGGTGGGCTACCAACTAGCAATAAATGATGGCTTACTTCCATAAGATTCCGTCTGACTAAAATACAATAGAATGATAATATTCTTATGCAATGAGTGTGAAGAATCTCATGTAAAATTTCGAAAACGATTATAATTCCTATTCTATGGATAAGAAACAAATAGAAAGAGCCGAAGCTCAAATATACGAACTTCGTAAGACGGTTCGTTACGATATACGTGAGCTTACTATAGAGATTATTGTCAATAAGTATCAAAAAGGACTTGACTATGATCCCGAGATGGACAGGACTGAACAATCAAAGTTTTTTAGTTCCCTTTGGATTCCAGAGTATCAACGAGATTTTACTTGGGATGAAATCCGTCAGTCTCGTTTCATTGAGTCCGTACTATTGGGCTTGCCTATTCCCCTTATTTTTGTTGCAGAAAACGAAAACAGTGTATGGGAAATAGTAGATGGTTCTCAGCGTATACGCACTCTTAACGCCTTTATGAAGAACAATCTTATACTTCAAGGTTTAGAAAAGTTGAATACATTGAATGGTTTTACATACAATGATCTTGACCCTTCACGTCGTGGTAAGTTTGCCGACCTCCCTATACGTATGATAGTGCTTACAGAAGAGGCTACTGATGAAGTGAAGAAAGATATGTTTGAACGTATCAATCGGGGAAGTGACCTATTAAAACCCATGGAAAAGCGCAAGGGTATTTATATTGGTCCGTTCAATACATTTATTTATCAACAGTGTGCTAAGAATCCACTATTTATCAAATTGGCTCCAATTGACCATTGGCTGGAAAAACGACAAGAGCGTGAGGAACTTATCCTGCGATTCTTTGCTTTTGGTGCAAATTACGATAAGTTCCCTTACGGGAAGGGGGTTGCTAAATTCCTTGACGAGTTCCTTGAAAGAACAAATATCATGTTAAAGGATAGAGACCAGTTAGAGCAGTCACGCTATCTGAATAAGTGTTATGCAGAGTTCGAGTCTGTTCTACAATTTGTAAATCTGTCTTCCAGATATGGTTTCCGGCGTAGACATAACCCACAGACCAAACGAGTTATTTTTGAGGCTATTTCTGTTGGGGTATTATTGGCTCTTAGAATTAACCCGTCTCTTTCTTGTTCTTTGGAAAAGATGGATAAGATTCTTAATTCTAAGGAGTTTGATTCGTATACAATGGGTAATGTGGGTAATAAACGGGCCTACTCCCCAGATCAGATAAAGGGAAGGATAATGTATATTCGTGATTCTTTGCTGAATTGATTTTGCTACCATGATACAAGTTAAGCAAACGCTTAATGAGCATAAAGAAGAGATCTGCTTATTTTACTCTTTTCTGGATGATATTTTATCAAAGGATGGTCGACTTTTAATCGATCCTCCAGAAAATACGGTGCAGAATATCAGGGTTGAAACAATGGCAATACTGAAAGCTTCATTTTTGATGATGCTTTATAACTGTGTAGAATCAACGGTTACGAATTGTCTGAATGCTATTATCCGTTCAATTCACGATGAGGGATGTAAGTATGAAGAATTGTCAGAACATCTACAGCAAGTTGCAACAGCCGCTTACGCTTATAGAGTTAATCTGTGCGAGACAAGAGACAAGCGTAATGAAAAAGAAAAGGAGCGTAATGACTTTATTATTGGCTTAACACCTGTAGTACTCGATATTAAGTCAATGGTCGGAAGTTCCTCCCAGGGTACTTTCTCTGGCAGTCTGGATGCAAGAGAAATAAGAAACTTGTTGTGCGCCAAACTTGGTTTGGACTTAACCGAGTTAACTTGTAATGAAATGGTAAAAACAAGGGATGTGCGAAATAAATTGGCTCATGGTGAAAAGTCATTTCAGGAATGTGGAAGAGACTTGTCCATTCAGTATTTAAATGTGAGTAAAACCAATACACTCGAATATCTTGATACTTTAGTAAGCACAGTTGAAGACTATGTTGATAAAAAGTCATTTAAGAAGAAATCGTGTGATGAAAATCGAGGATTCTTGAATAGATGGTTTAATAGTTTAAGTATCTGGTGGAAAAGTCTTTTGTAGGTACCGTATGCGATGAAACGTAGTCTATGCTTCCATAATGGCGAAGTGATTATGGTGTTCTACATATTTAATGATGCGCTTTCTATAATTACATAACATAAAGTAAATAAGTTGATTTGTATTGATTTGGGAGAATGCGCTTGCCGAAAGGATTTGGGCAACTTCCTGAGGCAAGTACAGACTCCCTTAACCAAAGCAAGGTAATTAAATTCAATAGTTTTCTAAACTTTTATGAATATAGCAATTGTAGGAACAGGCTATGTAGGCCTGGTGGGTGGTACGTGCTTCGCTGAGATGGGAGCACATGTGACCTGTGTTGATGTAGACGAACAGATAATGTTGAAACTCATGAATGGCGTTATACTCATTAATGAGATTGTAAATAATATAGTTGAATTCTGTCAACCAATAAACTCTTAAATACCGATTTTGTATATGGGTACCAACAAAGTTTGGCTGAACGAAGCGTCGTTTATGCGACCGATATTGTTAGTGTTATTAGTGTCTTATCATTCTTTTGCACCATGGGTGGGAAGTTGGCCGATGATGCAAGGTATTCATGAATTTGAATTGTATAAATGGATAGGTTTGTTGTCTCGCGCTTTTAGATTAGAGGGATTTATTTTCATTTCAGGGTATATTTTTACTTTTCAGATATTGTCTCGAAATAAATATCATTCTTTATATAGTCTTATTAAGTCGAAAATAAAGCGGTTATATATCCCAAGTATCATATTCAGTATTCTCTATTTCCTCTGTTTTTTGCAGTTTAGAGGTTTGGATAATTTTATTTTATCTATTGTAGGTGGTTCAGCTCACTTATGGTATTTGCCATGCCTTTTTTGGTGTTTTATTATTCAGTATGTATTTCTAAAAAAAGAAGTTCCCCCCCCCCCAGTCTGTTTGTTAATGTTAATTGTGGGAGTTGCTGTTTCTTTTATCAACCTGCCTTTAAATCTGAATAAGCCGCTTTATTATATGCTCTTTTTCTATGGTGGAGGATTGTGCTATAGATATGGTTCCATAATACAAAGATATGTTTCTCGTCATATTATAATTATGTCATGGATTACATTTGTTATTCTTTTTGTTTTCTTAAATCTAATCATGGAATATAATAGAGCATTTAAGGAATCTCATGCTAATTTGCTGATTTCTATAGCGTGTGGTTCTGCAAATGCCCTTTTAAAGGCTATATTGGGATGGTCCGGGATTGCCGCACTTTATCTTACCGCATCAGTTTACTGTATGACACATAAAGTGGGGCCGTTGATAATCAAAATCGGTTCATGCGGCTATGGAGTCTACGTGTTCCACCAGTTTATATTGGTCTATCTGTACCGCTATACAACACTTCCAGGCCTTGTAGGTACCTACTTGTTGCCATGGCTTGGATTTGCTATAACAGTGATTGTGTCAGTAATGCTTACATTGTTGGTTCGCAGTACTAAAGTCGGTAGGGTGTATCTCTAATTTTTCCAGTTTAAGATACAAATATAGATGTTGGAAGTTTTGAATAAGAAAGTTGCAAAAGCCACTAAGTGGGCTGCAATGACTGAAGTAGCTGCTAAATTGGTTACGCCAATCATTAATATGGTGTTGGCACGGCTGCTCACGCCTGAAGCCTTTGGAGTGGTCACTACCATAACAATGATTATCACCTTTGCAGAATTATTTACCGACGCAGGATTCCAAAAGTATCTCATTCAGCATGAGTTTAATGATGAGAATGATCGTGAAGAGAGTACCAATGTCGCTTTTTGGAGTAATTTTGCAATGTCATTCTTATTATGGGGGGGGATTGCCGTTTGCAGTGATTCGTTAGCTGAGTTGGTGGGGAATCCAGGCTTAGGCCATGTGGTTGTTGTATCTTGTGTGTCGATTCCACTTGCGGCTTTTAGTAGTATACAAATTGCTTTATATAAGCGTGACTTTGATTTTAAAACACTCTTTAAAGTTAGAATCGTTGGTATTTGTATACCATTGTTTGTCACAATACCCTGTGCACTTCTTTTTCGCAATTATTGGGCTCTCATAATAGGAATTATTTCACGTGATGTGTCCAATGCCGTTCTTCTGACAAGGTACTCCAAGTGGAAACCGCAGTTTTTCTTTTCAACCTCTAAATTAAAGGAAATGGTTTCTTTTACGTCTTGGTCACTAGTGGAAGCAGTTAGTATTTGGTTGACTCAGTACGTTGATGTCTTTGTTGTCGGAACTTTGTTGAGCCAGCATTATCTGGGATTATACAAAACATCCACAACTATTGTAGGCCAGATGATGGGTATGATAACGGCAGCGACTACACCTATTTTGTTTTCTTCATTGTCCAGGCTTCAGGACGACGATGAGGATTTCCGAAAACTATTTTTGCAATTCCAGAAACTTGTAGGTATGTTAGTGATTCCTCTAGGCCTTGGAATTTTTTGTTTCAGTGATTTGATAACTGTTATTTTTCTTGGAGAACAGTGGATGGAAGCAGCAGGCTTTATTGGACTTTGGGGGATAACGAGTTCTGTTGCTATCATCTACTCACATTATTCGAGTGAGGTTTATCGTGCAAAAGGACTCCCCAAACTTTCAGTTCTTGCCCAATGGCTACATATAATAGTTCTGTGGCCTGTAGTTCTGTTTTCTGTCAGTTATGGATTTGAAGTCCTTTATACAGCAAGGGCGTTTGTTCGTCTTGAATTAATATTGGTTAATTTGTTTATTATATATCACTTAATAGACATCTCACCAGTAGCGATGCTAAAGAATACTGCTCATTCTCTTTGTGCTGCTTTCACGATGATGTTATTGGCTTCTTTCCTTAGAATGCTTGGAGATTCGATTGTCTGGCAATTCATGTCAATTGTTTTGTGCATTCTGATCTATTTTGCTTTTATCTTGTTTTTTAAAGAAGAAAGAGAGTTGATCGTATATAGGTTATTAAAAAAATATGAAGGTATTGATTGCAGGGGATTTTTGTCCTCAAAATAGAGTTGCTGAGTTGTTTGAAAATAAACAGTTCGTGGAAGTTCTTGAACAAGTCAGGCCAATAATAGAGGAAGCGGATTTCTCCATTGTAAATGTTGAGTGTCCTGTTACTAGGAAAGAATCGAAGCCTATAGAGAAGTATGGGCCTAATATTTATTGTACAGAGACAGGAATAGAGGCTGTAAAGTGGGCTGGCTTTGATTGCGTTACCCTTGCAAACAATCATTTCCTAGACTATGGTAAGGAAGGAGTTAATACTACATTAGAAATATGTCGGAAATACAACATAGAAGTTGTGGGTGGAGGGCAGAATATACAAGAAGCTTCAAAAATCTTATATAAGGAGATCGAAGGTAAGTCTCTAGCTGTAATCAACTGTTGTGAGCATGAATTCTCAATAGCAACGAATAATTCATCTGGAAGTAATCCTCTGAATCCTATACATCAGTATTATGCAATCCAAGAAGCAAAATCGAAGGCTAATTACGTACTAATCATTGTGCATGGTGGCCACGAAAATTATCAACTACCCAGTCCACGGATGCAAGAAATATATCGTTTTTTTATAGATGCAGGGGCTGATGCCGTCGTTAATCACCATCAGCATTGCTATAGTGGATATGAGGTCTATAAAGAAAAACCGATATTTTATGGTCTGGGAAATTTCTGTTTCGACAAGAATAGAAAAATGGTCGATACTTGGTATGAAGGGTATATGTTGCTTTTGTTTTTTGAGGCCAGTCACATTGACTATATAATATACCCATATAAGCAATGTTTTGAGAAACCTAAAATCGTGTTACAGGAAAGGTCCATCACTTTTGATATGAAGTTAAGTACATTGAACGATATCATTTCGAGTGCTGATAAACTTCGTTTCTGTGTCGATAATTATTATGATGACAGTCAAAATGACATATATAAGTTTTTTGGACCATTTGGCATAAAAAGTATTAAGGGAGTGCTGAAAGGTTACTGCTTACCGTTATTTCTCTCAAAACGCAAGAGGCTGAAACTGCAGAATCTAATTCTATGTGAATCACATAGAGACAGGGTTAGACATTTCTTTGAAACAATTTTTAATGAAGATGATAAATAATAAGCAGTTCTTTTCAGGTTCCTCAACAGATAACGGTGTCTTTGTTATTTATGTAGCACTTGCTTCAATCATATTAGGGCATGTGTTAACTAAGATGCTGAAAATGCCAGGAGTCCATTACATGTGTTTCTTGTTCTTACTAATTGTCGGCATGAGTGTCAGAGATTTGAAACTGTTCAAGAAAATTATATTGTCTCCTTCGCCATTTATCTGGCTTGTCTGGGTCATCTATGCTTTCATTAATTGGAAATCAACAGGCTTACATTATTATGATAATGATTATTATTTCATTATTACACATTTCATTCTCCCAATAGGGACATTGTGGATTGTCATATATGCTGGAATGAGAGATCTGAATCGGACCTCTAAAGTAATCATGTATTTGTTGGCTATATACGTGTTGATTGGCATTGTTTTTCAAGATTCGGGAACGGGAGAAGATAGTACCTGGGAGGGACGAGGCGGTGCAGAGCTTGGCAATAGTTTGGCTTTGAATGGTGTATGCCTAGTTTTTTTTGCATGTTTTTGTGAAGCAAAGAAGTGTATAAGTAAAAGAACAATGTATCTGTTGCTTCTATTAGCATTAGGGGGAGTTCTTTTCTCTGCAACTAGAAAGGCATTAGTTGGTTCTTTGCTGATTGTTGTTTTTTATTCACTTTCATATGTGGATTTTAAGAAACCTACAAATTTTATTAGATTTTTTTTCTTATTGGGGCTATTGTTTGTGGTAGGCTTCTTTGTGCTAAATTATACACAAGTCGGCAACCGATTTTCAGATATTGAGACTCAGAGTGAGAAGGCTTTGTTTGGTTATTATAATGTTCCAACTTTCCTAAATTTTCTAGGCGATAGAGCTCTGCATTATATGCTGGGCTGGTATCTGTTTTTAAGCAACCCGATTACAGGAGTAGGGCTTAAGAATTTTATAGTATTGACTAATTTCCCTGTTGTATGTCATTCTGAATATATGGTTCAATTATGTGAAAATGGTTTAATAGGGTTTGTCTTGTTTATTTTCTTCATGCTATCATTGCTTAGAATCCCAATAACAAATTTTAATAGACACACTAAGAGAGTCGTTTTTGTCAGTTTAGGCTTCCTGTTTTGTATGCTCTTTCTTGATCTCACTGCATGGACTTATGAATTCCCTCGATATTTCGCTGCTTATGGCATTATTATAGCTTGTTTTAGCGAAGGAAAGAAGAATGCAAGCAAACTGCTGCATCATTATAAAATTACAAAACTTTCGCAGCGTGATGAATAATCATTCACTTGCGAAACTTTAGTTTAATTAAAAAACTGACAATGAAGCAAATTGATTGGAAAAATGCGCTATGGTATAGGCTTTTGAAGTATAGTACCTATGTACTGTCTGATCGTTCTTTCTTAAAGTTTCAATATAGGTATCGCACTGGACGCACTTTGAATTTGGAAGATCCTCGTACGTTTACAGAGAAAATCAACTGGCTGAAGCTTAACTGCAAACGTGCAGAATTCACTTATATGGTGGATAAGGCAACAGCAAAGGATTATGTGGCATCTATTATAGGAGAAGAGTATATAATTCCGACAATAGGAATATGGGATTCTGCTGATGCCATTGACTGGGATTCATTGCCGCAAAGGTTTGTTGTCAAACCTACCAATGATAGTGGTAGCATAGTAATATGCAAAGACAAATCCCATTTGGATGTTGATTCTGCCCTAAAAAGGCTTAAAAAGAAGAGTAAGCGCAATTACAGCAGGTTCAGCAAAGAATATCCTTATGAGAAAGTTCCTCGGAGATTCATCTGTGAAGAGTATATTGAAGATGGAGGCAGTGATTTGACTGATTATAAATTTTTCTGTTTTGGAGGCAGAGCCAGATACTGTCAGGTAATAGCAAATCGTACGAAAGAAGAGACAATCGACTTCTATGACAGAGAGTGGCGGCACCAGCCTTTTATCGGTTTGTTCCCGTTAGCGCATCATGCCCCATCACCGCATCATGCCCCAATCAATTATGGCAAGATGCTTGAGCTAGTTGACGAAATATCATCGAAGATTGAGACTCCCTTCGTAAGAATTGACCTTTACAATCTCCAGGGGCGAATATTCTTTGGTGAGATAACGTTCTTCCCGCTTTCTGGAATGGGTGTGTTCAGACCAGCGGAATGGGACAATATACTAGGAGATATGATCTCTTTACCAAGTGCGTCTTGAAATTTCAAAATGAGAATGTATGTATAAGCAAAATAGTTGTCGTAAGATCCTGCTGTTTACACTCGGGGCAATCGGAGGG
>ERZ842401.2554-NODE-2554-length-24234-cov-43.392365_pt1 | contig 24234 bp, 11 predicted proteins | sample MGYA00521270_ERZ842401 | MGnify/ENA primary metagenome ERZ842401 (study PRJEB31892, sample SAMEA3878208) | bioreactor metagenome | biome: Moose rumen | place: Sweden | collected 2011-10 | study: EMG produced TPA metagenomics assembly of the PRJEB12797 data set... | reverse complement strand
ACTATCACACAATTTAATTGTTACTAAATGTGTCTACCTATATCAGTATAAGTCAAAGCTACAGTCAAAAAGCTGTAGCAGAGTTGTAGCAGAGTTATAGCATAGTTTTCAGAAACCATGCTACATGGTAACTGCTTGTAAATAAATACGTTAATGCCGCCTGTAGCAAGGGTAGCATAGTTTTTGTCATTGCTCACTTAAATAGCTTCCACGGAATAGAAACTTTTTTATCACTTTTCGCCGTTATTACATTGTCGTATAAAATCTTTTTCGTAAATTTGCACGCTATGAAGAAGAAAGTATTAACACTGTAGCAGCATCGGCGCTTAGCTTGTCTTTGCTGGCACAGAGCGCAACAACGTCTACCACCATGATTTCAACTCCCCACATCTCGGCTCCGGAGGGTGCCTTCGCCAAAACGGTGCTGATGCCCGGCGACCCGCTCAGGGCAAAATTCATTGCTGAGACATTCCTGGAGAATGCCCAGCTGGTAACATCAGTCAGAAACATGCTGGGATATACCGGCACATACAAGGGGGTGCCGGTATCGGTGATGGGCAGCGGCACAGGCATGGCCGAGACTGCCAAGCCCGACGGCGCCAAGGGAAACGGCAAGTACCTGGAAAACGGACAGGTGGTCATCCACAAGGACGGCAAAAGATACAACGCCGAAGGCACTTTTAAATAAAAGGAATACGCGTACATTATTTATATGCCCCTTGAGCGGAACGCCCAGGGGGGCTTTGTTGCGCTTGGGGCGGACCCGCCATTTAAGTTTTTTTAAGACTCCTGGTTCAAGAAAGTACGCAAAAAGAGCAATAAAATATAGTATCTTTTCGAATAATTGTATTAATTTTGCAACGTCGTTAACAAACAAGAATGATATAATATACTATTAACTAATAAACAAGGTATGAATTTCAATTGCAGTAAAAACTCTCTGCTGGCAGGATTATGCACGATATTCCTGCTGGGCTATTCGCCCGTGACGTATGCCGCAGGGGGCAGCTCACCACTGCCCAACGAGGTACAACAGGCGAAGAAGATTACTGGTACCGTGTCGGACGCCATGGGTCCCGTCATCGGTGCAAGTGTTGTGATTAAAGGGACGTCTACCGGCGTAGCTACCGACTTCGACGGCAACTTCTCCCTCAACGCCAGTCAAGGCCTGACCCTCGTCATCAGCTACATCGGCTACGTGACGAAGGAAGTCAAGGTCACCGGCCAGGCCAACTACCAGATCACCCTCGAAGAGGACAAGAAGGTGCTCGACGAAGTGGTGGTCGTAGGTTATGGTACGATGAAGAAGAGCGACATCTCGGGTGCCTCATCGACCATCGGTGAAAAAGCCTTGAAAGGTTCGATTATCACCTCGCTCGACCAGTCGCTGCAAGGCCGTGCCGCCGGTGTGTCTGCCGTCCAGACTTCTGGTGCTCCTGGTTCGGCATCCTCCATTCGCGTCCGTGGTACCGCCACCATCAACGCCAATGCAGAACCGCTATATGTGATTGACGGTGTGATAGTCAGAGGCAACGACCGCGGTGAGTCTGGTGCTGCCTACGGTCTGGGCGATGCGCTGGGTAATGGTAGCGTATCGACCATCTCCCCCCTGTCAACCATCGACCCCGCCGACATCGTCTCGATGGAGATTCTGAAGGACGCCTCGGCCACCGCCATCTATGGTGCCCAGGGTGCTAACGGTGTCGTGCTGATTACCACCAGACACGGTAAGGCCGGCGAGGCCAAGTTCAGCTATAACGGCATGCTGGCACTGAGCCGTCAGACCAAGCGCCTGGACATGATGAACCTGCGTGAGTATGCTCAGTTCTACAACGGCATGTACGAGCAGGGCGAGATAGCCACCCAGAACGGCTATCTGGCAGACCCCACCCTGTTGGGCAAGGGTACCAACTGGCAGGATGCCGTCTTCCAGACAGCCCTCCAGCACTCCCACCAAATCAGTGCCCAGGGTGGTACTGACAAGGTCCAGTACTACGTTTCTGCCGGTTACATGAACCAGGAAGGTACCATCATCGGTTCCAAGTTCAACCGTCTGTCGTTCCGTTCCAATATCGACGCACAGCTGAAAAGCTGGTTGAAGATGGGCGTGAACCTGGCCTACACCAACAGCAACGATGACCTGAAGCTGGCAGACTCAGAAGAAGGTCTGATTACTTATTCATTGACAACCATCCCTTCCATACCTATTTATAATATAGATGGCGGCTATTCTTCCATCAGCCAGGAGGGCTATACCAACCCCAACCCCATTGCTATGGCTTTGTCGGACGACATCCTGCTGAACCGTCAGAAACTGAATGGTAACATCTTCTTCGACATCACCCCGTATAAGGACCTGACCCTGCATACTGAAGTTGGTTTTGACATCAATTCAAGTAAAGGTGAGACATACGAGCCCATGATTAGCCTGGGAACCTGGAAGCGTACCACCAACTCGTCGCAGTGGAACAAGAACAGCGGCAAGTTCCTGCAAATCAAGAACTATCTGACCTGGATGCACACCTTTGCCGAGAAGCACAGCGTCACAGGTATGATTGGACAGGAGGCCTGGGAGTCAAAGTATGACTGGGTCACCGTTGCGAACACCAACCTGCCTTCTGATGCAGTACACAGCCCGAACCTCGGTCAGGGAACCCAAACATTCAGCAATGGTTTCGGCAGCAGTTCGATGGCATCGTTCTTCACCCGTTGGACCTACAGCTTCGACAACCGCTATAACGCCACCTACACCTATCGTTACGACGGTAGCTCGAACTTCGGCCCCAACAACCGCTGGGCAGGATTCCACTCTTTTGCTGCCTCCTGGCGCTTCTCTAACGAGAAATTCATTGAGAGCTGGGCAGGCAAGTGGCTCAGCAACGGTAAGCTCCGCTTAGGCTGGGGTCAGACAGGTAATGCCAACATCGGTGGTTTCAAATGGGGCGTGCCCCTCAGCAAGATGGAATCTGACTTCGGCGTCACCTATCGCCCGGCTCAGATTGCCAACAAGGACATCAAGTGGGAGAGCCAGGAGCAGTGGAACGTAGGTCTTGACCTAGGTTTCCTGCACGACCGCATCAACCTGGTTGTCGACTTCTACATCAAGGAGTCGAAGGACATGCTGATGAAGCTGAACCTCCCCTCCATCATGGGTACACAGGGTAACGGTTCGTCAGCCCTGCAGGCTCCCTGGGGTAACTACGGACACATCCGCAATACCGGTCTTGAAATCGCTCTGAACACCCACCCCATCGTAGGACAGTTCACATGGGATGCCGATTTCCAGATTTCATTCAACAAGAACAAGCTCATCAGCCTGAGCGATGGTACCACTTCTGTCGCCCTGACCGGTTACGGCCAGTGGACTGACGTCGTGTCGTATACCAAGGAAGGTGAGTCGCTCTATAACTTCTACGGCTACGTCACCGACGGCGTCTACGAAAGTCTGGAGGACATCGAGACGTCACCGAAGCCCGCATCCTATCCCACCAACGGTGTGTTTGCCAAGGGTTCTACCGTGTGGGTAGGCGACATCAAGTACAAGGACCTCAATGGTGACGGTGTCATCACGGAAGCCGACCGTACCATCATTGGTAATCCGCTGCCTAAGTACACCTTCGGTTTCAACAATACCTTTACATACAAAGGCTTTGACCTGAACATCTTCATCAACGGCTCTGTAGGTGGTAAGATTGGTAACTACAACAAGATGAAGCTCACCCACATGAACTCATCGTGGACCAACCAGTTGGTTGACGTGAACAACCGCGCCGTACTGGAGGCCATCAATGCCGGCAAGGACTACTCCGCAGGTGTTGACCGCGGTGACGGTCAGCTAGTTTACAACTGGTACGACGACATCGCAAACATCCGCATCAGCAATCCCGGAACCTCCATGCCCCGTGCTTCTATCAACGACCCGAACGACAACGACCGCTGGAGCGACCGCTATATTGAGGATGGAAGCTATATCCGTCTGAAGAATATCTCACTTGGTTACAACTTCCCGAAGAAATGGATTTCCAAGTGGGGTGTTGACAATCTCCGTTTGTCATGCAATATTCAGAACCTCTGGACCATCACCAACTACAGTGGCTACGACCCCGAAGTTGGTGCCAGCACGACAAGTGCCAATGTGTTCGGTCTTGACAACGGCCGCTATCCGTCGCCAACGACCTATTCATTCTCATTGAACGTTTCATTCTAAAGAAAGGAAAAGAATTATGAAATTCGACAATATCAAACAACTGGCATTGGTCGCCTTCGTTGGTCTTGCCTTCACAAGTTGTGAAGACTATCTGAACAAGCCCAGTGAGGACAGCTATACCACAGACAATTATTATCAGACTGAAGCACAGTGTCTGGGAGCTACCACTTACCTGTATAATTCACCTTGGTACGACTTCCAGCGCGGATTCATCAAAATCGGCGAGGTCCTGTCAGGAAACTATTTCTGGGGTTCCAGCCCTTACCTGCAATTCACCGTCAACGGTACTGACGAAGACCTCGTCAACATGTCGGCCTCGCTGTGGGCTGCAGTAGGTCACTCCAACACCGTTTACGAACTGCTGGAGGCAAGTCCGGTGGCCGACAACCTCAAGGCCCCTGCCATGGGCGAATGCCTGCTGTGGAAAGCCATGGGCTATTTCTTCCTGGTCCGCACCTTTGGTGAGGTGCCCATCGTGCATAGCAACAACAAGATGCTGCAATCAGGCGAGTACAGCACCGTTCAGAAGGTGAAGCGTGCTGATGTCTTTGAGTATATCATCATGACGCTGGAGAAGGCCATCGAACTGCTCCCCGAACAGGCATCACAGCCAGGACGCGTGGACAAATGGTCGGCAAAGGGCTTGCTGGCCAAGGTCTACCTGACCAAGTCGGGACTGAGCGGTACGGTTAGCAGCGACGACCTGGCCAAGGCTGCCGCATACGCCAAGGACGTGATTGACAATTCCGGCAAGAAGCTGGAGGAGAACTTCGAGGACATCTTCCTGCTCTCCAACCGTTACACCGAGGAAGGCCTGATAGCATGGCGCTGGACGGCCGAAGGTACGAACTGGACACGTCAGAACTCCTACCAGAGCGACCTGGCCATCAGCGGTATTGACGACTGGGGTGCCACCTGGGGCGGCTGGAACGGTTTCTCTGTAGACCTCCAGGAAGCCTTTGGCGTGAAGCTGCTGGAACAGGACCCCACCGTATGGAAGGGTCTGCAGGAGTATCCTCGTCTGCATGCCACCATGATGCTGCCCGGATTCACCTACAAGCAGTTCTGGCAGGACAAGCCTCACGGCAGCAATGGTTTCGACTACATCAAGTTCATTTACGAGAACAGCACCACGGGCTCGCTGGAGTCTGCCACGGGTTCCAACACCGTGAAGCACATCTATGGCGACACCTACGACCACGAGCAGGGTGCCGGATGCTCCGACGGCCGTATGGCCAGCTCGGTGCCCACCTTCCTGCTGCGCCTGTCGGATGTGTACCTGATTTATGCTGAGGCTATCTGTGGTCCTCGCGGTTCTAAAACATCCGATGCTTCTGCCATCGATGCCTTCTATGCTGTTCACAGCCGTGGTCAGCAGAACCCCGATGCCAAGCCCTCTTCCATTACATGGGATGACATCTGGAAGGAGCGCCGTCTGGAGTTTGCCATGGAGGGTGACCGCTGGTATGACTATGTACGCACCTCTTACTATGACCCCGAATTCTGCATCAATGAGTTGCTGTCGCAGAAGCGCAACCAGTTCTGGGGACTTGACGCTCTGTATAAGAACTATTACGAAAAGGGCACATGGGATGTTGACCCATCATCAATGATGTACAACACTTCTATTCTCCCCCCCAATGTCACCAACCTGATGAAGAAGGACCCCGACTCGGGCAAGTTGTACTTCATTCTTCCCCCGACAGCGGACGACGTGCTGTCGAACCCGAATCTGGCAACAGATGTCGACGGTGTGCATGTGGACATTCGCGCAACCTATAGTTACGAATAAACTTAAAGTAAGTAAGCATTATGAAAATGACAAAATATTATAAAGGCTTTGGTCTGGTGTTGGTTGCTGCTGCAGGCCTGATAATGACATCATGTAAGGACCAGCCTGACAAATACGAAGTTGCTGACGGTCTACCAACGGTTAACTATATTCGTTGCATGTCGACAGAAGTCAAAGGCAACAATGATGCAGCAGACACCCACTACACCAATGGTGAATTGGTGGAGAGTGCTTCTCCCCAGTCAACACTGGCTCTCATCGGTTCCAACCTGCGCAGCGTCTACGAAATATGGTTCAACGACAAGCAAGCCATTCTGAACACGAGCTACATCACGGACAACGCACTGCTTGTCGATGTGCCCAAGTCTGTGCCCAAGACCGTGACAGACAAGATTTATCTCATTACGATGTCGAAAGACACCGTTAAGATTGATTTCAAGGTCGTGATTCCCGCTCCAGACATCAAGACGATGTCGTGTGAATACGCAGCCATTGGCGATAAGGTAACCTTCACGGGTAACTACTTTGTCTATGACCCCAATTTCCCGTTACAGGCATGGTTTACGGGAACCGACGGCTCGCTGATTCCTGTTGACGTTGATGAAAGCGACATCGCCGATGACTTTACTTCGGTATCACTGACTATTCCGGAAGGTGCAGGACAAGGTCCCATCGTGATGACCTCTATCTACGGTACTGCTTCATCGCCTTTCTACTATCTGGACAACCGCGGCATGCTGTTCGACTTTGAGACAATAGCCGATGGCGGTACAGGACTTTTCTCGCAAGGTTGGAAGGTTCGCGACCCGATAGAGGATGAGAATTCACTGGCTAACTGCCGCCACTACATCACTATTGGTGACGGTATAGCAGAACTCGACGAGGATGGTGGATGGCAGGATGTGCCTTTCCGCTTCGACTTCTGGTGCGGTAGCTGGGATACTCCTCAGAACATCACGACGGCACCTGGTGCTGCCCTCTTCAATGTGGTTGACTTCAGCAAGTGGGAGAGCATGGCCCTGAAGTTCGAGATGAATATTCCCTCTTCCAATGCCTGGTCATCGGGCGCCATGCAGATTGCCTTCCAGCCCATTGAGCAAGTGACACTCTCCGGCTATTCCGTAGCAGGATACAAGGAAGTGGGTGGAGCTAACCAAGACATCTTCAACGGTGAGGGTGATCCTGACACCAAGTGGGGTGCCGGCGACTGGGGACGTGCATTCTATCGTCCTTGGATGACAACTGGTGAGTTCCATACTGACGGCAAGTGGATTACGGTAACGGTTCCATTGTCAGACCTCACACTCGACAAAGACGGAAAGCCTGCTTCGATAGCACCTACCAAGGCAACTGACTTCGCCAGCTTGACCATGTTCCTTTTGGGCGGAGGTAAGGGTAAGGCTTGTAAAGCACTGCTCCGCATAGATAACATCCGTGTTGTTCCTTACAAATAACTAAATGCAGTTTACGATTATGAAAAATATCAAGAATATCTTCACCCTGTTAGTGGTAGCCCTCATGGGGCTATCCTTGGCAGCGTGCAGCAACGATGACCTGGACACCAACCAGTACAAAGGCGGTGTCAGCCTCAATGCTTTCGGTCCCAACCCTGTGTTGCGTGGCGGCCAGCTGCGCTTCGTGGGAAGCAACCTCGACCAGATTGCCAGCATCCAGATTCCTGGTGTTTCGGCCATCACCAACTATGAAACAGTCAAGTCTGGCGTACCCAGCGAGATTCGCGTTACCGTTCCCAAGGACGGTCCTACGGTAGGCAAGGTCGTCCTGACGACGAAAACCGACCAGACCATCTCCACCTCAAACGACCTCACCTACATTGAGGGTATTGAGATTACGGGCTTCTCGCCTGCTGCTGTCATGCCCGGCGACATCATTAAGATTGAGGGTGACTACCTGAACCTTATCTATTCGCTGGCTTTTGCCGAGGATGTATTGGTATCGAGCAACGATTTCGTATCGCATGACCGCTACTACATCGAGGTGAAAGTCCCCGAGGAGGCTCAGACGGGTAAGCTGGAGCTTTATACTGCCGACCTGACCATTCAGCGCACGAAGAAGGAAGAGGATGAGTTGAGCTATCAGATTATCACGACTGAGGATGCGCTCGAAGTGGGTGTTCCCTCCATTATTTCTCTGACGGGTCGCAATACTGCCGAGGCCTTGGGCAATATCACCGCCAAGGCTGGCGAGACCATCACGATTGTCGGTACTTACTTCAATATTGTTGACGATGTGGTCGTTGGCGACGTGAGTGTTGCTGACCTGAAGATTGCCAACGATGGCAAGGGTATCACCTTCACGCTGCCTGCCGAGGCTCCCGATGGCGACATCGCACTCGTGCTGAAGTCGGGCATCGAGGTTCCCGTAGGTACGCTGACCACCGTCAAGCCCACCGAGTGCGTGGCTACTCCGAACCCCGTGAAGGCCGGCCAGCCGCTGACCATCACTGGTAAGGACATGGACCTCGTGGCTGCAGTAAGCTTTGTAGCTGAAAATGGTGTTATCATCACCGAGAGCGCAGACATCACCGTGGCTGCCGACAAGGTGACGGTGACTGCCGTTCCTGACCTGGCCCTCGAAGGCATTCTGGGTATTATCATGGCTAACGGAGAGGCTGTAGAAGTGGCATTCACACTGGTGAAGCCCACCGTGACCGGTTATAGCAGCTCCAGCGTGAGTGCTGGCGGCACGCTGACCATCAACGGTACAGACCTTGACCTGGTCAAGACCGTACAGTTTGGCGAGTCTGACGTGGTAAGCGTTGAGGGAACGGCTGACGCTATTACGCTGACCGTGCCGATGAACGCTTCATCGGGTGCTCCTACGCTGACACTGGCCAACGGTACAACTGTCGAGAACGTTCCTGAAATTACCATAGAAGAGGCTGTATTCTGCTATACTACCCTCAGCGAGGCTGACATCACAGCCATGGAAATCAGTGCTGGAGACGCCCTGACACTACCTGTAGCCAATGGCGACAAACTGACAGGTGTCCAGATTAACGGCGAAGACTGCCAGTTTGCACTGGTGAAGAGCAATACAGAACTGATTATCGCCGTGCCTGAAAAGGCCAAGAAGGGCTCTAAGTTGACCCTGATATCATCAAACGGCGAGATTACCTATACCGTTGACTTCATTCCCAACACCGAGGTAACTACTGTCCTGTGGACGGGTGCCGTAGACTTGGGTTCATGGAGCCTCAACTGGCAGATTGGTGACGGCACAGGTGGTGCCGGCAATCCGAATATGTTCGTTGACATGGGCCTGCAGGAAGGCGACGTCATCCGCGTCTATGCTACACCTTCCAGCGACTGGTGGCAGATTCAGTTCTTCGATGGCCACTGGGGCGGTCAGGCTGAAATCGGCAATGCTACCGGTCTGAACAACGGCAACAACATCAATGCCGGCATCTATAACCTGGAGGAGCACGGCGGCTGCTTCGAGATTACAGCCACTGCCGAACTCGTCAGACAGCTGACCACGCTCAACGACTGGGGCTACTGCTGGATTATCCAGGGCGAGAACCTCGTCGTCACCAAGATTGCCGTGACCCACTACGAGTCGCTTGAGACCACGCTGTGGAGCGGAGATGTAGACTTTGGTTCTTGGAGCATCAACTGGCAGATTGGCGACGGTACTGCCGGTGCTAGCAATCCCAACATGTTTGTGGATGCCGAACTGAAGGCTGGCATGACCATCCGTGTGTACGTCACTACCTACAACGACTGGTGGCAGGTTCAGTTCTTCGACGGCCACTGGGGCGGTCAGGCTGAAATCGGCAATGCTACCGGTCTGAACAATGGCAACAACATCAATGCCGGCATTTATAACCTGGAGGAGCACAATGGCGCCATTGAGATTCCTGTCACAGAGACACTGGCCACTCAGCTGACCACGCTCAACGACTGGGGCTACTGCTGGATTCTGCAAGGTGAGAACTGCCGTGCAACAAAGATTACTGTTGAATAATAAAACACGTTAAGAATTATGAAACTGAAGAATATTTTCAATACACTATCTGTTGCAGCTGTGGCGCTTCTCGCTACAGCCTGCAACGACACAGATGCGCAGTACAGCATTCCTGTGGTCGGTGCACCAGAGTTTAGCGCAGTTTCTCCGTCGGAGACCTCTGCCCTCATCTATGGCGAGAAAACCATCAAGGTGAAGTTTGACCGCAAGATTGGCTTTGCTACCAAGAACACGGAGAAGATTACCCTGAATGGCACACCCGTTACCAAAGCACTGGTCTTGGGAGCCGACTCCACGCTGACCATCACCGCCAACGTCAGCTTCGACAAGACGCAGACGCTGGTCATCCCTGCCGGCCTCATCATCGGCTCACAGGGCGATGCATATGACAAGGAACTGAGATTCACCTGGACCATCAGCGACCTGCCCTCTAACACAGCTACGCAGATGACACAGCAGCTGGGCTGGGGCTGGAACCTCGGCAACCATTTCGACACCAGCGGCGATGCCATCAGCAAAGGCTGGGGCTACTGGGACGGCGTAGGCACACTGACGGACGCTCCCTTCAAGGCACTGGCAGCCATCGGTGCCAAGACAGTGCGTATTCCAGCTACATGGACCGACCACATGGCTGAAGGCACCAACGTCATCGACGCCGCCTACCTCGACGAGGTGGCCGCCACGGTAGACCTGGCTATTGCTGCCGGTCTGAACGTCATTCTGAACACCCACCACGACTCCTTCGAGACCAATCTGGACAATGCCGCCAAGAGCGAGGTCGTGGCCAAATCTGACTCCACCATCATTGCCGAGGTGTGGTCGCAGGTGGCCAAGCGCTTTGCCGACTACGGCGACAAGCTCATCTTCGAGACCTTCAACGAGGTGCATGCCGGCGACGACTGGAGCACAGGCGCTCCGGAGCAGTTCGACCTGTTGAACAAGTGGAACCAGTATGCCGTCGATGCCATCCGCAAGGCTGGTGGCAACAACAGCACGCGCTGGATTGGTGTGGCCGGCTACGCCGCCAACATCGACCTGACCATCAACAACCTGGTGTTGCCAGAAGACCCCGCCAACCACATCATGGTGGGTGTCCACTGCTACGACCCGTATGCTTTCTGCACCTCGCCTTTGGACGTGGATGCTGACACCGTGGTAGTGAACAGCTGGGGTCACAACGCCGACCCGGGTTATGATGTGGACGACTCCAATGAGGACGTCATACTTAACCAGCTCTACAAGCTGCGCACCGCCTACATCGAGAAGGGCATTCCCTGCTACCTCGGCGAGTTCGGCTGCGTCTACCAGCCCACCGAGAAAGCCAATGCCTTCCGCAGATACTACCTTGAGTTCTTCTGCCGCGCAGCCAATCTGGCCGGCATTCCCGTCATGATATGGGACAACAACGTCAAAGGTGCAGCACGCGCAGAAGCGGGCGAGGACGGCAAGAATCACTTGGTGGAGGCCTTCGGATACTTAGACCATGCCACTGGCGAATGGCTCAACGACAGCCCAGTCGTCGTGCCCGTCATGATCAAGGCCACTACGAGCACCGACAGCTCGTACGACTTCCCCACCATCTGGGCTAAGTCACCGGCTGCGGAATAAGAAATACTAACATGAAACCAAGAGAAGGCAGACCTGCATACGAGCGTCTGCCTTCTTTTATAAAGACAAAAATATGAAGAAATATTTGACGATGGCAGCTACCCTGTTGCTGACAGTAGCTTGTGGCAACAAGGAGCAGAAGGCCGACGACCCGCTGGCAGACAGCGGACGTACCCAACGTACGGAGAACCTGCTCAGCAACCTGAAGGCACTGGGCGACTCTGCCGTATACCTGTTTGGTCACCACGACGACACCGTGTATGGCATCGGCTGGGAGGCCGACTACAGCAATGACACCACCATTCACCAGCGCAGCGACATCAAGAGCGTCTGCAACGACTACCCTGCCCTGCTCAGCTTCGACCTCGGGCATCTGGAGTTGGGCGAAGAGTGTAACCTCGACGGCGTGCCGTTCGAGCGTATTCGCAAGGAGGCAATAGCCCACTACGACCGAGGGGGGCTGGTAAGCCTCGTATGGACAGATGGCGACGTCAGCAAGACCGAGGCCATAGCCCGTTTTCTACAGTCGTTAGAGACACCATACGGCGTAAAGGTTCCTGTCGTGTTCCGCCTGCGCGGACAGTTCAGTGCCGACAGTTGGCGGACGGTGGCCGACCGGCTGAAGGACAGCGGTGTGACGAACGTGCTGTATGCCTACGCACCGGCAACAGAACCAGATGGTGATGAGCAGCAGTATATGGCCCAATATCCGGGCGACGACATCATCGACCTGATGGGACTCGACTGTTACTGTTTGGCTCCGGAAGCCGACACCACGCAGATAGCCAACTACGCAGCACAGTTAGACAAGAATCTCGCGATGGTGTGCGCTGTCGCCAAGAAACACGGAAAGGCCGCAGCCCTCACCGAGACAGGCTATGAATGTCTGAAGACCCCCGACTGGTGGACACAGACCCTGTCGCCCGTCCTGGCGAAGCATCCCATCAGCTATGTGCTCGTCTGGCGCAACGCCCACAACCGTCCGAACCACTTCTTTGCCCCCTACCCCGGCCAGCAGTCCACGTCCGACTTTGTACGTTTTTATAACGACAAGCGCACGCTCTTCCTAAGCGATGTCAATGGACTTTACCATTAGGAGCAGTGACCGTTTCCAGTCTTCTCTCCTCCTACGAATGGCGCCCGCAGCATTGCCTAAAAGCAACTGCGGGCGCATCATTTTTTCCCTTAGAGAGCGCCGGCAGGGTGCCGAAGTGTTGAAATTGTTTAAAACACACCTAAAAAAACAGCAAAAGCATGGCACATATCAAAAAAAATGACTACTTTTGCATCCGAATTGCATACCAGACAACCATATCATTATTAATATTACTAACTTAAACTTTGTAACTATGAGAAAGAAATCTCTGAAGTTTATTGTGCTCATCATGTCCATGCTCATGATGCAGGCAATGGGAATCGGGGCTGCTCTTAGTGCCAAGACTATCTCAGGAACGGTGTTGTCGGCTACCGACAACGAGCCGCTCATCGGTGCCACCGTCCAGGTGGAGGGTACCCAAAGCGGGACCATCACCGATTTTGAGGGTAATTTTACCATCGAGGCCAACGAAGGACAGACCTTAGTAGTGTCTTACATCGGCTACGTCACCAAGAAGGTGAAGGTGGCCGGTTCCGCCCGGATGAGTATTCAGCTCGACGAAGACCGTGCGTCGCTCGACGAAGTCGTCGTCATCGGCTACGGCGTGCAGAAGAAAAAGCTCGTTACCGGTGCCACGGTTCAGGTGAAGGGCGAGGACATCGCCAAGCTGAACACCACCAATCCACTGCAGGCCATGCAGGGCCAGACACCGGGTATGACCATCATCTCGCAGTCGGGCCAGCCCGGCGAAGGCATGAAGGTCAACATCCGCGGTATCGGAACTGTGGGCAGTAGCGGCCCGCTCTACATCATCGACGGTGTCCGCGGCGACATTGCCACGGTCAACCCTGCTGACATTGAGAGCATTGACGTGCTGAAGGATGCCGCCTCAGCAGCCATCTACGGTTCGCAGTCGGCCAACGGTGTGGTGCTCGTTACCACGAAGAACGGCCGCGAAGGCAAGGCCGTCATCAGCTTCGACGGCTACTACGGCTGGCAGAGTGCCCCACGCAAGATGGAGATGCTGAATGCCAAGCAGTACATGGCCATCATGGACGAACAGAACCTGAACTCGGGTAATGCCGTCTACGACTGGGACAACATCCAGAGCATCTGGCGTTACGACGAGAACGGCGAGAAGCTCGGTGTCATCGATACAGACTGGATTGACCAGATGTTCAAGGACAATGCGCAGACCTACAGCGCCAACCTCAGCGTCAGCGGCGGCTCGCAGAAAGGCAACTACTCGTTCTCGCTGGGCTATATGGACCAGGAGGGTATCGTCGGCGGCAAGGACGTGTCGAACTATTCGCGCTATAATTTCCGCGTCAATTCCGAGTATCAGATTATCGACAACTTCCTCAAGATGGGCGAACAGGTCAGCCTCATCTACTACAAGAAGAACGGCATGAACGTGGGCAACGCCTACAACAACACGCTGCGTGCCGCCTTCGGCACGTCGCCCCTGGCACCTGTCTACAGCGACAACGGCAAGTACGGCCTGCCGTACAACGACACCAGCGACAGCGACTGGTACAATGCCGACGGCAACCCCTACGGCTCCATGATGGTGAACAACAACAACCAGACACAGCATTTCGCACTCTCGGCCAACGTCTTCGCCGAGATGGAGTTCATCAAGAACCTCAAGTTCCGCACCACCCTGGGCGTGAAGTACGACTCGGAGAACTACCGTTCGTTCTCGCCCATGTACCATTTCTCTATCTACAGCTATCAGGATACACGTACGGGAGTCAGCCAGAGTGCCAGCGACGGCTTCGGCATCACCTGGACCAACACGCTCAGTTACTCCTTCGACGTTCAGGAGCACCACTTCGACGCCATGATAGGCCATGAGGTTTACCGCACGGAAGGCCTGAGCATGTATGGCTCGAACGGCTACCTGCGCGACGGCTTCGACACCTGGAAATATGCCTACCTGAGCAACGGCACGGCCGTTAACAAGGAGCAGGGGCTCAACGCCACAGGCAACCCCTGGGATGAGGAGCGCATGGTGAGCTATTTCGGACGTATCGGATGGAACTGGAAGGAGACCTACATGGTGAACGCCACCCTGCGCTGCGACGGCTCGGCACGCTTCGCCAAGGGCCACCGCTTCGGCTGGTTCCCCTCCATATCGGCAGGCTGGGTGGTCACCAACGAGAAATTCATGCAGCCCGTCACCAGCGTCATGGACTACTTTAAGCTGCGCGCCAGTTGGGGCCAGGTGGGTAACCAGAACATCGGTAACTACATGTATCTGGCTCCTATGGCCTTCAACAACTACTACTATAACTTCGGCACCACGCTGGGCAGCGACGGCGACCAGTGGGGAGCAGTGCCTACCCGCATAGGCAACGAGGACATCACGTGGGAGACCTCTGAGCAGTTCGACCTCGGTTTCGACGCCCGCTTCCTGAACCAGCGCCTGAACGTCAACTTCGACTTCTACGTCAAGACCACCAAGGACTGGCTCGTGCAGCCACCCGTACTGGCTACCGTCGGCACGGGAGCACCCTACATCAACGGCGGCGACGTGAAGAACACCGGTATTGAGCTCGGTCTGAACTGGAACGACCGCATCGGCAAGAACTTCCACTATTTCGTCAACGCCAACGGTGCCTATAATAAGAATAAGGTGGGCAACATCCCCAACGACGACGGCATCATCCACGGTTCGTCCGACGCCTATCTCTACGACAACAGCACCGAGTTCTACCGTGCCAGCAACGGCGAGCCCATCGGTTACTTCTGGGGCTACAAGACCGCCGGCATCTTCCAGAACGAGCAGGAAATCAGCGACTGGATAGCAGCCGGCAACGGTGTGCTGCAGGCTGACGTCAAGCCCGGCGACGTGAAGTACTACGACATCGACCACAACGGCGTCATCAACGACGATGACAAGGTGAACCTGGGCAATGGTATGCCCGACTTCACCTACGGTTTCTCGCTGGGCTTCGACTGGAAGAGCCTGGACTTCAGCGTCACCGCCAACGGCTCGGCCGGCAATGACATCGTCCAGAGCTACCGCAACGTAGGCACGACGACGGCCAACTACACGACCCGCATCCTGGACCGTTGGACCGGCGAGGGCACCAGCAACAGCATACCCCGCGTGACCAACACCAACATCAACTATCAGTTCAGCGACCTGTTCATCCAGGACGGCGACTTCCTGCGCATCTCGAACATCACACTTGGCTACGACTTTGCCAAACTGCTGCGCTGCAAGTACATTTCGCAGTGCCGACTCTACGCACAGGTGCAGAACGCTTTCACCTTCACCAAGTACGACGGTATGGACCCGGAGATAGGCTATGGCGACCAAGGCTGGGTGAGCGGCATCGACTACGGCTACTATCCGCGTCCGCGCACCTTCCTCTTCGGCGTAAACCTGAAATTCTAACCTAATGACAACAACAAGTATGAAAACAACGATATTTTCCATGGCCGCACTTGGCCTGCTCGCTATGGGGCTGACATCCTGCGGCGAGGACTTTCTGGAAGTCTCTTCGAAGACGGAAGGTACGACGGGAAACTTCTATTCCAACGAGGCAGCAGCATCGCGTGCGCTGATAGGCTGCTACGACGGATGGCAGCGCACCGTGTCGGACGGTCCCACGTTCGCCTTCCACTATCTCTCTGAGCTGCTGGCCGACGAATGCTTCGGCGGCACGGGCAACAACGACGCCCGCAACTCGGCCGTTGTCGACCGCTTCGACATGGGCGAGGACAACTCGCAGCAGAATCTGCATAACACGCTCTGGGTCAGCTACTATGCCGCCATCTACCGTGTCAACGAACTGCTGCAGCGCGTCGAGGGCCTCAACTGGTCGAGCGACGCCGTGAAGGGCCGCATGACCGGCGAGGCACGTGCCATGCGCGGCATACTCTACTTCGACCTGTTGCGCATCTTCGAGAACGTGCCCCTGCTGACCGTTCCCTCTACCGACAACGTGCCGCAGGCCGACCCCGACGAGGTCTACGCACAGGTGTTCAGCGACCTTCGGTATGCCGCCGACAACATCCCCGCCGACGCATATCCCAAATCGGCTTCAAGCAGCAACGACGGACGCATCACCTGCTATGCCGCCAAGGCCATGATGGCCCGCGCCTACCTGTTCTATACAGGTGTCTACGGCAAGGAGCCCACAGGTGTCAGCAAGGCTGATGTGCTGCAGGGACTGGAGGACATCATTGCCAGCGGCGAATATTCGCTGATTCCCCTCTACAAGAATCTCTGGTACTGCGCCAGCACCACATGGACTGGCAGCAACCAGGCCGGATGGACCGAGGTGAGCACCTACGCCGGCGAGGACAACGCCGAGAACATCCTGACCATGAAGTTCAACTACACCAGTGACTACAACGGCAACGCCGGCGGCAACAACGCCATCCAGATGTTCAGCGTCCGTGGCGGCACGTTCAAGGCTCCTTACGGACAGGGATGGGGCGGTGCCACGGTACCCAAGAGCTTTGCCGCGTCGTTCCCCAGCGGCGACCAGCGCCGCGAGGCTTCCATCATCGACCTGACCGCCGAGGGCATCAGCGACATGGACGACTACAAGTCCAAGGCTATCCCCGACCAGCGCGAGTACACGGGCTACTTCAACAAGAAGTACACTGCCCGCTCAGGCTACCACAAGAGCGAGACCGACGGTACATGGTCGCTCACCCACTACTGGGACGGTCTGATGGCCGGCGACTTCCAGATTTCACAGCCCATAGGCTACACGCTCATCCGCTATGCCGACGTGCTGCTCATGGCTGCCGAGCTGGGCAGCGGCAATGCCCAGCAGTATCTGAACCAGGTACACAACCGCGCCTACGCCACCGAGAATGCCGACGGCAGTGTCAACACGCCGAGCTTCTCCATCAGTCCCACGAAGGCTGCCATCATGGAGGAGCGCCGTCTGGAGTTTGCCTTCGAGGGCATTCGCTACTGGGACCTGCTACGGCAGGGTGTCGACGTTGCTGCCCAGGCCATCGTGGCCTCTGGCGAGACGGTACTCAACGGCGGGCTTGAAGCAACCCTCACCTTCAAGGCAGACAACATCACCTCAAAGCGGGGCTTCCAGCAGATTCCTCTCACGCAGATACAACTCTCCAATGGCGTCCTCAAGCAGAACGCCGGCTGGTAATCACAGAAGTTTAAGATAACAGACAATATGAAAGCTATGAAAATGAAAAATATAATATACCTGTTCGCTGCCGTCGCCATGCTGTTTGGCGCCTGCTCTCCGAACGACTACAGCATGAGCAGCCCCGACCTGCAGACGGCTGACCTGGTGGAGGGTGTGGCTTACACCGTCACTCACGACGCGGAAAACCCCAACATCATCTATCTGAAGAGCCTGCTGGACACCAAGTACCAGTGTCTGTGGACTCACCCGCAGGGCCGCTCCCAGGCCGGCGAGGTCAAACTTGAGATACCGTTCCCCGGCACCTATGAGGTCACCTTCGGTGTCGAGACCCGCGGCGGCGTTGTCTACGGCAACCCGTCCACGTTTACCGTCGACAACTTCTGCGCCGACTTTGTGAGCAACGAGCAATGGATGTTCCTCACCGGCGGCGTGGGAAAGTCCAAGAAATGGATTCCCGACAACGGCAAATACGGCTTCGCCGCCGGCGAGATGACCTTTGCCGACCCCAGCGTCACGCAGGAGTTCAACAACTGGACTGCCAACTGGGACCCAGGGGCAGGCTATACAGAGATGGACTTCTCGAGCTATATGGTCTTCGACCTCATCGGCGGAGCACACGTCGAAGTGTTCGACGGCTCCACGACGTGGAACGGCACCTACCTGCTGAATACCGATGCACACACCATCTCGTTCACCGATGCCGTACTGCTGCACTCCCCCGGATGGGAGAACCGTACGCCCAACTGGTCGAAGGACCTTCGGTTCTTCGAGCTCGACGAGAACCACATGCGCATAGGAATCCTGCGCGACCCGTCGACATCAGGCGAAGGCGAGTGGTGGGTTATCTGGAACTTTGTCAGCCAGGAGTATGCCGACAACTATCAGTATGAGGCCCCCGTCGTCTACCCGACGCTACCCGATGACTGGCGCGACTGGTTCGACCAGAAGACGAACCTTGAGACCACCTATCTGCTCTCCGACGAACAGCCGTTCGACTGGTGCGGACCTGACGGAAAGAACAAGAACATCACCCAGTTCACCGCATCACCCTATCTGGAGGATTTCTCGCTGACGCTGCACAGCGGCAAGCGTACCTACACCTGCACGGTACCTGGTGGCGAGACCATCAGCGGCACCTATACGCTTGACGATGACGGTATCTTTACCTTCTCTGACGGACTGCCCTCGTTTGCCCTTGACAAGGAGGGAGAAGTGATGTTCACTGCCGCCAACAACCAATTGCGCATCATGAACTTCGACGTCGACGACTATTCCGGCAAGCTCGCATCCGCTTGGCTGGGCAGTGCCGAGATTGACGACAAGGGCACGCTGTACCAGTATCAGGCCGTCCAGCTTGTACCCAAGAGTGAAGGTGGAGCCGTGGAGCGCTATACCGCCACCCTTCGCTACTTCGACGCCGGCTGGAACTTCCAGCAGAGCGAAGATGTCTATGTCACGGGCAACGGCACGTACACCATCACCATCAACGGTGACCACGGTGAAGAGCCGTATGGCCTCTACCTCGATATCTGCAAGATTCTGAAGAAGAACCCGAACTGCGACATCGTCATCAAGGACATCGTTGTCGACGGAGCCTCCGTGGCGTTCGACGATGCCGACATCGACCGCGGCTATGGCGACTCTTCCGGTCAGGAGAATGCCGACGCCCGCCGTTACGTGGTCAACCCATGGGGCGCATCGGCCGGCTATAAAGACAGGATTGCGTTCACATCGACACTGAGTGTTGTCTTTGAGGTCATCATGGACAATGGCACTCCCTTTATTCCTGCTGAATGATTATCAAGAAACACCTAAAAGCATTTTGATTATGAAACTAAAATATCTTTCCGCCATGTTTCTGGCCATGAGTCTGGCTTTCACGACCTCATGCCATGAAAGCGACGACTACGTGGCAGCAAGCGGTGATGTAGTCACCAGCATCACCACGGGCGAAGCCATCTTTACGGCTGTTTCGGCCGACATTACGGGTACGGTGACAGGACTCGAACAACTGTCGGCGTCTTCCTACGAGGTCGGTGTGGTCTACAGCACCACCAACGACCCTACCTCCGGCACCAAGGTAAAAGGCACCCTTGACGGCAACACCATCAAGGCTACGCTCACTGGCCTTACGCCTGGTACCACCTATTATTATATGACGTACGTACTGCTGCAAGGACGCGTCTACCGCTACGGCGACCTGAAGTCGTTCGTGGCTACCGATGCCAACATTGCAACGGCAGGCATCATTAACCTTACTCCCACCACGGCGTCCATACAGGGACAGTACCGCGGTTCCGACGGCATTGCCGGCGCCAGCCTGGGCATCGTCATCAGCAGCAGCGAGGACGGTCAGTCCGACGCCATCGCCTACTATGCTGCCACCGAGGACATCGGCGAGGCACAGTACACCACCGTCACCAACAACCTGCTGCCCTCGACCACCTACTATGCCACAGCCTTCATGGAGCTGGACGGACTGACCGAGTGGGGCGAGCCGGTAGCGTTCACCACGCCCGACCAGACCATGGAATATGTCGACCTGGGCCTCTCCGTGCTGTGGGCTGCTGCCAACCTGGGCGGTGAGAACCCGCAGAATGCCGGTACCCAGCTGACCTTCAGCATGGCCAACGGTATACTCAGCGAGATTAACATCGATGCCGACGGCAACAACATCTCCGCCCTGCCCACCAAGAAGCAGGTGGCCGAGCTGATAGCCAAGACCACCCAGAGCGAGGAGACCGTCGACGGCGTGGACGGTGTACGCTTCACCGCCGCCAATGGCAACAGCATCTTCCTGCCCTATGCCATCTACTGGACGGGCGAGGGCGTTGCCACCAACTCCAGCTATGCCCACACGCTGAACGCCAGCAGCAAGCCGGCGAAGGCCGGCACTTCCGAGCGCACGCTGTCCTTCGGTGTGAGGACCGTAGCCGAGGAGGTTGTCCGTGAGGGCATCCGCATCCGTCGCTCCAAGATTGTCCAGGGCGACCTCGAGGGCAACGGCAACTACCGTGTCGAGCTCTACAATGCCTACGGTGCCACTGCCGCCGACCCGGCCATCAACCCCGACGACGTGCTGTTCGAGACCAACATGCAGCTGAAGTTCACCATCACGGGACTGCCCGAGGGCACACAGGCCAAGGCTCACTACTCATTTGCCGACGGCGACTGGGATCCCAGCAACTGGGAGTACAACGACAGCGGCGAAGCCTCGGTGCTGGTCAACGGTAACGGTACCTACACCATGCTTCTGCACGGTGCCGGCCAGGGTACCAACGTCTTCTGCATCGACTTCGACGGCCTTGCTGCCGCCGTTGGTGCCGACAACATCAACGTCGACGTCGAGACCATCATCATGGATGTAGTCGAGGAGCCCGGTGTGGTGCGCGTCAAGAACGAGAAGCTCGTCCTGGGCGACATCGAGGGCAACGGCAACTACCGCATCGAACTCTACAACGAGTATGGTGCATCGAAGGCCGACCCTGCCGTCAACCCTGCCGACATCAAGTTCGACCATAACATGCAGCTCACGTTTACCATCTCCGGCATTCCCGAAGGCAAGCAGTACAAAGCCTACTACGCCTTTGCCGACGGCGACTGGAATCCCAGCAACTGGGCCTACAACGACAACGGCGAGGCCTCCGCTCTCATCACGGGCAACGGCACCTACACGCTGACGCTGCACGGTGCCGGCGAGGGCGCCATGGTGTTCTGCGTCGACATTGCCGGCCTGTCTGCTGATGCCGGAGCCGACAACATCTCCGTCACCGTCGACAAGCTGGTCATGGACCATGCCGGCACGTCGCCAAAGACCAATGCCGGTGGCTATCTGAACGTCGGCGACCTGGAGAACAACGGCCGCATCCGCATTGAAATCTACAACGAATACGGCTCTACCAAGGAACATTCCATCATCAACCCCGCTGACATTGTGTTCTCAGAGAACATGGCTGTCACCTTCAATATCAGCGGTATCACCGGTAACCTGAAGGACGGTGCCGCTACCATGCACGTCGCCGGCCTGGAATACAGCGACCCGACATGGGGTGTCAGCTACTGGTCTGAGCTCAAGATGGGCAAGTATGAGGCTCCCGTCACGGGCGACGGAACGTACACCGTGTGGTGTGAAGTGGGCTCGAAGGCCAACGGCGCCATTGTGTTCTGCATCGACATTGACGGCCTGGGCGCCGACCTGGTCGACGCATCGAAGATTGCTGCCAGCATTGTCGACATCAAGCTCGATGCAACGATGGACCAGAAAATCTTCCCCCAGTATAACACCTTCCAGAACAAGGACGGCAACGGTACCGACGGCCGCATCGAAATCTACAACGAATACGGCAATGGTGCAGGCGCCGGTGTCTATAACGACAACCTCGCATTCAACGGCATGTGCCTCGTACAGTTCACCATCCAGGGCATCAACGGCAACCTCGCCGCCGGCGCCGCCGGCAGCTATAAGGCAGAGATGAGCTATGCTGCCGCCAGCTGGGACCCGTCCTACTGGGGCGGCAACAGCTATGGTTCTGCCAACGTCACCGGCGACGGCACCTACGAGGTGTTCGCCTATCTCAATGGCGACTGCCTTGGAGCCGTGGTATGGACCATCGAACTCTACAACCTCTGGAAAGACCTTGTTGACACCAGCAAGGTAAAGGTGTCCATCGACAAGATTATCACCCCTCGAAAGTTATAAAAGAAGTATGAACAGAACTATCAAACAAGTACTCATGCTGCTGGTGGCCTTCATGACCACCACAGCATTTGCTGCCTGCGGCGGCGATGACAACGACGGCGGAGGCAGCCAGATTAAGGGGCTGACGGTGACCAAGACAACACTGACGTTCACCAAGGCCGGTGGCACCGAGACCGTGTCGGCCCAGTCGTCACAACAGGTGACGGCCACCAGCGACGCCTCGTGGCTGACGGTCACCACAGGACAGATGTCGGCCAACCTCAAGGTAACGCCCATCACGGTCACAGCCACCGCCATGAACGGCGAGACGCAGGACCGTACGGCCACCATCACCGTGACTGCCGGCTCCGAGACGGCGCTCATCAGCGTCACCCAGAAGGCTGGCGACGTGCTCACCGTTAGTCAGACGGCCTACGAAGTGGCTGCCGCCGGCGGCACAGTGACCGTCAGTCTGGTCAGCAACGGCAACTACACGGCTACGAGCAATGCCGCATGGCTCACCGTTTCCGGCACGAGCAGCAGCTCGCTGACGCTGACGGCCGCTGCCAACGTTGCCGGCGAGCGCACCGGCACCGTAACGCTGCAGCTGAACAGCGAGCAGGCCACTATCACCGTCACGCAGGCTGCCGGCCAGCAGGGCGCCATCACAGCAAAGGCGATGGACATCGCCAAACTGATGTACCCTGGTTGGAACCTCGGCAACACGATGGAAGGCGGCGACAATAAAACCGCTTACCAGAACGCCGGCATCGGTACCGAATGCTCATGGCAGTCGACCAAGACCAGCCAGCAGATTATCGACTTCGTCAAGTCGCAGGGCTTCCGCTCGGTACGTATTCCGACGGCATGGGTCATGGGACACATCACCAACGAGGCCGAGATGACCATCGACGCCGCGTGGATGGGCCGTGTCAAGGAGATTGTCGACTACTGCGTAGGCATAGGACTCTATGTCGAGGTCAACGACCACTGGGACGCTGGCTGGCTGGAGAACTCGTTCTCTGACATCAGCGATGCCACCGTTGCCAAGAACTCGGAGAAGCTGAAAAAGCTGTGGACACAGATTGCCACTACCTTCCGCGACTACGACGAGCACGTATTGTTTGGCGGACTCAACGAGCCGGGAGCCGAGAGCCAGTCGCAGACCAATGCCCTGCTGAAGTACGAACAGGCCTTCATCGACGCCGTCCGTGCCACCGGCGGCAACAATGCCCTGCGCACCCTGGTGGTCCAGGGTCCCGCCACCGACATCGAGAAGACGAACAACTGGTTTGACGTCACCAAACTGTCCGACCCTGCCGGCACCGGCCGTCTGATGGTCGAGGTACACTACTACACCCCGCCTCAGTTCACCGGTGTCTGGGAGAACAACCAGCCCATCTGGTTCTGGGGCGCCGCCAACCATGTCAGCGGCGACTCCCACAATGCCACCTGGGGCGAGGAGAGCACCGTGAAGAGCATGTTCCAGCTGATGAAGACGAAGTTTGCCGACAAGGGCTATCCCCTGCTCCTCGGCGAGTATGGTGCCAACTGGCGCAAGCTCAGCAGCAACCAGGAGCAGCACGATGCCAGCATCAAGCTCTATCACCAGGTGGTATGCCAACAGGCTGTCAGCTGCGGCATGGTGCCCATTGTGTGGGACATCAACGTAGCCAACCAGCAAGGCACTAACGGTATCATGACCGTCATCAACCGCGCCAA